>ENA-ORVB01001493-ORVB01001493.1-human-gut-metagenome-genome-assembly--contig:-NODE-1493-length-15525-cov-3.65139_pt1 | contig 15525 bp, 10 predicted proteins | sample MGYA00242090_ERZ509231 | MGnify/ENA primary metagenome ERZ509231 (study PRJEB26280, sample SAMEA2338798) | human gut metagenome | biome: human gut; feature: human-associated habitat; material: faeces...
TGTCAATGACGGACAACTGTCTATTTTCTAATTTTATTTCGAACTCACGTTAAATACATTGTGTACGTTCATTAATTCATCAATAACTGGGGCGGATTTGACCAAAGATTGCAGTATATTAGTCGATAAATAAAATATCTGCAAGAATTATATTATAACAATACAACTTCTTACAGATATTTGTAAAATCCTAGTTTTAATATATCTATAATTTTTTTATAGATATAATTTAATAGATGACTTTATTTCAGAGAACGAGTTCCTGTCAAAATATCATCGGGGACTTTGTCACAACGTACATATACTGAAATATCTTCCGGATTATCTTTAACAATCCATTTCATTGAATTGTCCAACATTTCAGTCACTATATATTTATTAGCCCAATCACCTTTACCAAAATCATATGTACCACTCAGAATAAAGCCATCTTCTTTTTCTTCTATCAAAAATGAACCAGTCAGTTTTCGTGAATACATACTATTGAGGTTTTGATACATTATATAAGTATGTTCTTTCCGGTCGAAGGTGATATAGCAATAAAGTTCGTCATTCATTTCCTTTCCATTCCATTCACTCAAACGCCATGTACCGTTGAGATTCTTATAGTTTACTTCCAATATTGCGTCTTTTACATCATCGTCATCATTACAGGCTACAAATGTGGCGAGTAACATGGTACATAACAGCATTTTAAAAAATACGTTCATTACTTTTCTTTTTTACTTGTTTCTTTACTAGTTTCTATTCTCAAAATCCATTCTCTATAGACACGGTAACTGTGCGTTCTGAGGGCATGGAGCTGATTCCTTCCAGAATGACCGGAAACTTTAGAGGATATTTTAGGCCTTGAGGTATCAGGTGTTTGTTTACCTTGATGAAAATATTCGCTTCCATTCCGGCCGGTATGACTTCAGGCTCTACTGTTACGGTTACATAATCAGGGAGCAGGATTTTCATGGCTGTTACCGTCAGCGGATTGTTCCCACTATTTATACAGGTGAGACGTTCGGCGGCAATGCCTTCAGGACCTGCTTCTGTAAAATGGACCACTTTTCTTCTAAGTCTCAAATCCCCCATTTTATAGGGAAAATTTCTCCATTGCTTTTTGGAAGGAGTGACCATGCCTGTCAGCACAAGTTCTGCTACCGGAGTTGAAGAAGACTGGTCGGTATACACAAAAGCACGGGTATATAACTTTCCTGGATGTCCGTCCGGATGATAGGTGAGTACAATCTCACCTTTTTCACCCGGATTCAACTCTTTTTGTGTAAATTGGGCAGCTGTACATCCGCAGGTTGTAGTCACCTTGGTAAGTTTGATGCTCCGTTTACTTGAATTGTGAAAAACAAAACGATAAGCGGATGCTTCATCATCCTCGGACAATGTACCGATGTTGATCTCTTGTCCGGTAACAAACTGCAAGATTTTTTCCTGTGCATTGGCACAATGCGTAGCAATCCATATCAGCAGAAAAGTGATTAATGAATATTTTTTCATATCCGTCCTTTTGCGATAGAATCAATTTATAACCAGCCATTGCCACCGGCATTGGTACGCACAGTGATATAGAACTCTTGAGTGGTAGCGCTTCCTCCATTTAGCTTGGCGGTGGCTACAGCCTTAGTCAAACCAGATTTCAATCCTTTTACTGTATATTTGCCGGGAGCTATTTCAGTCACTGTCGCAACCGTTTCGTCAGCTACCTGACAAGTGAAGTCTGCATTTCCGGGTTTAAAATAAGTAGCCAAATTAATGATTGTCGTCTTGCCTGTTCCCAGATAAATGTTGGGCACTTTCATGTCTACACCAGAACCTTCGATGTTATTCAACAATAGAGCTGCATCGATCATGCCGCCTACTTGACCGACATAATCACTTAACTGAAGACGGGTAGGATGATTAGTTCCGTTAACCGACCAGTTTTCGTAATATAGTTTGCTTTCATCGGAATAAGTAATCGGTTGTGTGGATTTCAATAATAATTTCCGGAAGTCTTCGGCGCGGAAGTGCTTGCCGAGTTTCACTGCATAAGACAATCCCAAAGCAGCTACGCCTGACACATGAGGACATGCCATCGAAGTCCCTTCGTAGTATCCATAGTTATCACCGAAATAGGTTGAGGTAGATCCATTCTCATCGGGTGTAGCAGTTCCTCTTCCCGGGAGGGTAGAGAGTATAGAACCATATTCAGTGCAATGATACCAACTGTCACCACCGGGAGCCGAAATGTCAACTCCTGTGCTGTAATTGGAGTAACAAGCCGGAGTTTCATCGGCAGCTGTTGCGGCGACTGAGATATAGTCTTTGTATGCTCCCGGATAAGAAGACATCGGAGCAAATTCATTTCCTGCTGCGAAGACTACGATTCCGCCTTCAATTACTCCGTTCGGAGAACCGGCATTGTTGACAAAATAATCTAATGCCTCCTTTTCCAATGGGGTAGTGGATGCCCATTCTTCATCTGTTGTAGGTCCCGGAGTATAATTCATGGCGTTGGAACGTCCGGAGTTATATCCCCAGCTACATTGCAGAATAACAGCACCGTTATCTGCCGCATATTTGATAGCTTGAGCCTCAGCAAAAAGAGTCACTCCTTTATCTCCGGAAAATAATTGGCAAGACATGATCTTCACACCCGAATTGTCTGTTCCGTCACCACCTGCTATCCCGGATACGCCTATTCCGTTGTTGTTGACAGCGGCGATTGTTCCAGCAACATGTGTACCGTGTCCGGTATCCGCAGCTTCCGACCAGGATATATACCCGTTTCCTGATACGAAATTATAGCCGTATACGTCTCCTGCATATCCGTTCCCATCATTATCTATAAGAGAAGTAACATCATCTTCTCCCGGATTTTTCCACATATTTTGAGCCAGGTCTTGATGAGTGTACATTACTCCTTCATCCAAAACAGCAACGATAATAGACGGATCACCGGTACATTTTTTCCACGCTTCTTTACAGTTTACGTCTGCACCGACCGTTACGGTTCCTTCTTTGGCTTCTTTTATTGTTCCGTTATTGATGTAGCTCCATTGCAAAGCCAGTCCCGGATCATCAAACGGTGTTTCGGCTGATTCACTTGTACACATGGCAATGGCACGTTTGGTTTGCTCGTCGAGCATAAAAGGACGCTTTTGAGTGTTGTAAGCCCGCTTTATAGTGCGGTTGTATTCGATAGCTGCAATTTCTCCAACATTGGACAGATCTTGAGCTACTTTCTGCAAATCCGCATCCTTATCAAAACGTACCAGATACCAAAGGTGAAGCCCTCTTTTACGAGTACGTTCTTCATGGCGTACATCTACCGGGAAAATACGTTCAAAATGATAAGCGCCTGCAACATCCAGCACTTCATCTACAGTGGGAATACTGGAACGAGTCATCACACCTCGTTCTGAACGTGTCTGTGCCTGATCCAATAAATCAGCAACTTCCGGTTTGAACTTGATTAACAATTCTCCCCGGCATGCATCTGCCGGAATGGAAGTTACCGGAGTAGTCAGGTCATTCGTTGTTACCATTTCCGTGTCTGTGCAGGACACGAAAAAAGCAGTAAACAAAATCGCTATTTTATAGTATATCTTTTTCATAATTCTTCAACTGTTTAATTTTCCCAAGTCGGGCGTTTGTTAGGATACAACTTGTAATATTCTTCAAAATCTTTCGGTATATTGACAAAGCCCGGGAGGTTTCCTTTTGTATCACTCTTTGCATCTTCTTGAGTAAAGATGAAAGTGAATGAGTTCCAGTCAGCCATTTGAGGATGAAGCAGAACCCAATTGGGAATTTCACCATGCAGATAGTTCAGGTTGACAGTAAATCCCTTGGTCTTGAACATTACCTTCGGTGTACCTACCAGAATTTCAGGTAATTCATCTTTCTTATCTCCTGTATTGTGGGATGCTTTAATATCTTCCTCTGTATAGAGATCAAACAATCCGGAGTCAGACAGATCTTTATCAGTTGGCAATTCACCCTCGATATAGTTATTGGAAAGTTGTAAAGTATCCAATTCCCATGCCAGTATTTCCATGAAGCGCCGTTTATCTGCATAGCTGTTCAAATCCAAATATAAGCCATCCTTATCTTTATCCAGCGTAGTCAGATCGGAAACAACGTCTCTTCTTCTGTTGGCATTCATTTTCAACACTTTTAAGTTCGGAAGTATCTCTTTATTGAGCACAGCCGGTATCTTGTTGAAATTATTGCTGGACAGACTTAAAACTTCCAATTTGTCTCCCAGCTTCTTTAATTCGTTGATATCAGGCAATTCCGTCAAGCCATAAGCATCCAACCTCAGATTTTTCAGATATTCCAACTGACAGACTTCATTTCCTAATTTGATACTCTTCAATCCGTTATTCACATTACTGAAGAATTCTAATGTTTCTACATATTTCAGATGGGTGACTTCAGCAGGAACCGATTCTTCCGTATGGAACATACTAAAGAGAACGGAACGCACACGACCTTTCATTTGAGGATTATCTTTTACCTCCTGATCGGTATTTTCCCAAAGTTTTACACCGTTCCAATATCTCATATTGCGGCTACCGTCCCAAGGCGACATCACATTCAGACGTTCGCTGATAATCAGCAGTGCCAATGAGTCTCCTGCACGGTTGTCCGTAATGGTAGGAGCTGCTTTTTGCGTTACCGTCACAACCGTTTCCTGAGGATTTCCGTCATTGTCTGTAAATTTGAAAGCAATTTTAGCCGCACGTTTCTGGTCTTCTACATTGACATTCCAGTCAAAGCGCAGTTTGGCGGCAACCGGGCGCTGACCATAGTCAAGATTCAAATCTTTCTCTTTGTAAGTCGTAGAGAGCCATTTGGCCTTTTCGCCCATTTCACCGGTGTCGTTTCCGGATTCATCCAAAATAGCTTCCTTTATTTCTACGCTAAATCTCACGTTGGTTACGACAGACAGTTCAAAGAAACGCTTGTCTTTTAGTGCCGAATTTTCAATCAGCGTATCAGTGGTGGAAGGATACACTCCCAGTTGATATCCCATCTGGGTCAGTTTGATGGTCTTAGGCATCTCTCCGGAAGCTTCTATACGGATGGAGGCTGTTCTCGGTTCTGCCAATACCGATGCATCTGCTGAAACGGTGAACTCTCCGCTTCCCATACCATTTGCCGGTGTAATCTTCAACCAGGATGCGTTTGCATTTATATTCCAGGTATTGGCAGCAGTAATTGTCACACTCTCTGTTCCGCCATTTTCCGGAAAAACCAGTTCCTCCGTACTCAGCCCGAAAGCAATTGCTTGATCATCGTCATCATCGTCTGTGCAAGCCGTAATGAAAGCAGCAGACAACATCAAGCCTAAAGTCAGTTTTACTATATATTTCTTCATAAAATTCTATTTTACTGCAATACAACTTATTTATTCTCCAACTTTAATGCAGGACATCCGCGGATATTCTGCCAAGAGTCGTAAATCAATGTATACATTCCGGCAGTGATATAAGGACAAACGGCTGATATGTTAATTACGATTTCCGGATTGTCGCTGATATCGAGTATGTAAATGCGGTAAGAGATTTCCTCAGTTTCGGGCACTTCACCGATATCATTACCACCTAAGAAGAGACGTTGCAGTACCGGGCAGGTAGCTACATTGGTAGGCCATTCTTTCATGCAACGATAACCGTCCGCGTCACGTTGATGACGGACTGCGATAGAACGCAATGTCTGAATATACAGTGCCTCGAACGGGAACTTATTGAATCGGTTGTAACTTAAATCCATCTGTACTATATAGTAGAAGTTGGTAGAGAAATCTTCCGGTAGTTCAGTCAGGCAGTTGAAAGTCAAATCGAGTGTATTCAGCATATTGGCTCTCGGACCTTTTGAAGCTCCTTTAGGAAATTCGGAAATCTGATTTCCTGCCAGAGTCAACGAACTTACCGGAGAACCCGCCTGAATGATGGCCCCCGGAAACTTAGTCAGCTTGTTGTATGATAAGTCTATCGTAGAGGCATTGATCCCTTTATAGCCGTTGCCATCATTTTCAATGCTTGCTATTTCGTTGTATGAGAAATTGACAGAACTCATGACATAAATGGAGCTGGCATCGAACATATCGGGCAATACTTTCAGCTTGTTGTGAGAGAATGAATATGTTTCGATGTTGTTGATACCGCTGAAATTATCCGGAATTTCTTCAATCTCATTATAGTCCATGGTCAGTTGCGTTAAATCGATATCAGCACCCATCGGATAAAGGGTTTTGATTTTGTTGTGTACGCAATCCAACTTGGACAACTTTTTCATCTCAGCAAATTCTTTCGGAATTTCTGTCAGGTTGTTATAACCCAAGTATAAGATTTGTATACTCTTTCCGGCATCTGATGTTGCCAGACTCTTCAATCCATCCAATAACTCTTCACTTGAAAACTGAGGGTTCATGGCCAAGTTCAATGCTTCCAGATTCTTCAATTCATTTAATTCCTCAGGGAATTCTGTCATTTTCTGGCAATTGTAAATTTCTACGTCGCGGCACTCTTCCAAGTATTTCATAGAAGAAGGTAATGAGCTAATCTTACCGTTGGCAATATAGAACTGGCGCAGTTTAGTCAGATTCTTAAAGATGTTATCTCCATCCTCAAATCCGGTAATACCATTTGTATAGTCACCCGGCTGCACATCTGCCGGCATGATATTTGTCTCTTTAGTCTTGTTTTTCTTCAAGTCCTCAACTTTGAAATCCGGTTGCAATGTTGCAGAGAAGTTGGCGTACGGACTTTTTTTCAAAAACTTATTGTAATAGTCATTACGTGTCTCCTCAAGATAATGAGTAGCGGCTTCCGCTCCGTATTTCATTTGCGGACTGATAGAGCCGATCTTGTCGTTATGAGAACCGAGTGTCAAGACTGTAAGTTCGGTAAGCAAGCCGAGCTCTTTGGGGACAACTCCTTTGGGATTGAAATCGCCGATATTCAAGGCTGTTACACGACCTTCGCTGTTCACTGCGACTCCCGGCTGATTTCCCCACATATCTTCTTCCTTGTTAAAGTCCCAGTTGGTACCACGTGGATATCCCTCGCCATTGAACGACCAGTTCTTTCCTCCTAAAGCTTCCCAAATCGCTTTCAAAGCATAATAATCCTGGATATCTGCAGCCAGACGATTGGTTTTCACCGGAACTTCTGCATGGGTCTCTTCACCCTCCTTGATAATAAAACTGTTTTCTTTCAGTGATGCAGTCGATTCCAAAGGTATTTTACTTGTCTTATTGTAAGTAGTGTATGAGATGACTTCATATTCACCGGCCTCTAAAGTAACTAATGTGTCGATAACGCCGACTGCCATTCCCGGACTTCCGGCTTCCGTACCATCAAATCCCTCTTTATATTTCACTTTCAAGTTGGTGAAAGTGCTGTCCTGCTGCGTATAAAGGTTTCTTACTTTGATATCCACTTTAGCTATCTCAGAGAAAAGATACGTCTTTCCACCTCCGTTTCCTCCAGCACGTGTATTTTCAGAAGTGCCTTCATAAAAGTCTTTCACTAATTTGAACTTTACCAAACCACTGTTGACAGCTTTCACATAAATGTCCTGTACGATCAATCCACCTGTCTGTATGGTGAAAGTGGTAGGCTCTGCCGGTTCTCCAGAGAATATTTTCTCTTCCACTTTGTTGAACAGGTAATAACCGATCAGTTTGTAATCTCCCGGAAGCAACTCTAGTTTATCGCTACGCAAGCCATATTCTGCCAACTGATCGTTATAAGCATTCAGAGGAACACTTTGAGTAATAGTTGTGTTGTTATGCAAAAGTACAACCTGCATTTTCTTGGCATCATTCAAGAAATCCAATTTATCAGTAGTTGCACGAGTGGCAGACTCCTCCCCATCTTCAATACTCTTATAGAGTTTAAACTGCACATAGCCGTTGCCTACCTGCATCTCTTCGTTGTCATCGGAGCATCCGGTTATTGCCACTGTGCAGAGCAGGGCAATAACTGTGACTATATTCAGTTTTGAAAAGAATGATTTTAATTTCATAATTTGAAAATATCTTTTTTAACTAAGCATTAATACTGTTCAATCAAAAGTACGCTTACGATTTCTCCATGTTCCATATTCATATCATCTTGTGCATACTCTTTGATGGTCACAACCATAGGTGGTGTTTGTACTTCGGGATATGCCGGAACTGTCAATCCCCACATATTGCCACCCCATGATTCAATACTTGCACCTGTCCATGGATTTGCACACTCTGGCATAATAATATCACATCCGGCTACCGTTACTTGGAGGTTTTCATAAGCTTGTATATGATCCAAAGCAACCGCCCAAACATTCGATGTACCATACTTATCTGGATCGACTTCTACTTTCACAGGATCTTCACCTTCAGGCAAACCTTCAATAATAAATCCACCCTTTTCTATCGCCGCTTTACCTTCTTGAGTAAAGTCTACTAAAATATATGGAGTGTATTGCGCTTTTAATTCAAAGAAACCGTCTAAATCATCGAAAAGATTATACATATCTCCCCCTAATTCTTCATATTTTTTAGATGGAAGCACTAACACCATTCCTTTACGAGGGTCTCCGCTATTACCGGTCATCATATCCTCTTCATTAGATTTGACAGATATAGAAATATTGCGGACGTCTTGTTCGTCTTTTTTTGGATAGATCCAAGTAGATTCGTCCAACGGTGTATACCCCCATTTTTCATCAAACGAAAGGCATACCGTTTTATATTCATCATCGCGGGTAATAACCTGTAATTTCATTGGGGCCTCTTTTTTCTCCACTTCTTCACCGGATAAACTGGCAGTCCAATATTGGTTGCCATCCTGTGAAAAAGTCCACCCATACGTATTCATCGGGAACTGCACAGCATCTTCCGGCATTCCTTCATACGCAACCGGAATCTCGATAGAATATTCTTGTCCGTCCTTATTTACGAATACAATTTTGTTATTTATATCTCCTGCTTCTAACGGATATCTCACATCTGCATTCTCAGCAAAATCAAGAGCAATAACAGATGTCTTTCCGGCTTTCCCTACTCTGTATTTGCCATCGATGGAGATCCATTCCGGATATCTTTGTATTTCCCAATCAAAATTCGCAACTACGCTGATGTTCTCCAAACTGATTCCTACAACTGAATATTTCAATGTAGCCGGATTTTCCTCTCCGAAAGGATGTTCGATGTCCTGATACATCTTTAAATCGCGTGTATTGGCAGAACGGTTCACTACAGCAATCGCTTGCGTCTGCCCTCCCATTGATAATGTGATTTCAGCCAAAGAATTTTCAAAATTCCACACATCGTCTGTAGCGATTATTTGCACCTTCTGTTCACCCGCCTTACCGGCCAATGAATTCTGCAATTCACCGTCTACAGAGAATTTGCACCATAATTTGGAAGAAGCGAGTGTCCAAGGCTGGTTGGCGGTAAATACCAACTCGGCCGGCTCATTCTCTCCCGGCTGGCAATTAAGTACTACCGATTCCGGGAATACCGGAACTTCCAGTTTGTCGTCGTCATCCGAACAAGCAGTAAAGGTAGTCATAGCCAGCAGCATTGAAAATGCTCCCAAGAGCCATTTTATATTTTTCATACTCATTTGAATTTCCGTTTATTTAGTTATTCTCATCTGATGGTTCTTCCGGTTTAACTCCGGCTTCAGCATCACTGATCCATTCAAGAATAGTCAGATAGGTGTTTTCTGTCTGTACTTCGTCTCCCTTTTGTGCATACAGCATAAAATATAACATACAATAATGCTGACATACATTATAATAAGAAAGCATATTGACAGGTTGCTGTATTCTTAGATTACCATCTCCAATTGGTCCTCCGAAAACTTCATTCGTACTGGCTATCACCTGACCTTGCTCCAAGTCGATTAGCGGTTGGAGCGGATCTTCGGTGCTAAAGCGTATTTTAATGTCATATCCTTTATAGAAGAAATCTTTGAGTATGACTGCATTTTCTTCTTCCGGATCGGGTTCGGTCATAATGATACGTTCTGTTACACCCGGCATGTGGCTATCAAAATATGTAGAAGTAACACGACAGTAGCGAGTGAAGGTATTCAGATTGAATGGACATACTTTGCGCAAGACAACGCGTGCCTTATCACCATATACGCTCCATATCTGTTCTTTATTGACCAGGCGCAGCGTGACACCGATAGAATCCGTGTCTGCAATTTTGTCGAAATTACCACGGATACGCACCGCTGTAGAGTACTCACCGGCTTTAATCGTCACTGAGTTGGACTCGATTGAATAATGTTTCCCTTCGATGGCGTTGCTCTCCTTGTCTATTACTTCTACTCCGTAGGTGCGGTCGTAACCGCATGCTTGGGTAGCTGATATATATACATCATGGTAGTCATTATTCTGAATGGCAATAGTCGATAATGTATCGGAGAACATGACATAATTCGGACCGTCGTATGTGACATGATCTTCGTCACATCCTGCCAGGCTGCATCCTATGATGACAGTCGTGCATAATCCTGCTAGATAGTGTTTCATTGTCATATATTCTGTTTAGTTACTTATTTATTGCTCTCATTCGGTTCAACTTGCGACCCGGGTAAATCCAGTTCGTGTTGTGGAATAGGCCATACAAACAAAGGATTGGAAGCATCTACTTTCAGACTGCTTCCTACTGCAATCGTATTCGCTTGTGGTTTACGGGTGAATCCGTCAACAAGTCCTTGTTGCCCCCAACGTTTCAGGTCATTCAAACGGAAGCCTTCCATATAAAGTTCCCTTACACGCTCTTCTGATATTTCCTTAAACCAGTTTTCTTCCGTTAAAGAAGCGGAACCGTAGTTTGAATAACGTGCCTGACGTAATGTGGTAAGATCACTTGCTCCTTTTCCATATTCAGGATTCGACTTCTGGCAATAAGCTTCTGCGCGAATCAGATACTGTTCAGAGAGACGGAATACTTTCGGCATGGTAACATGCAGGATGTTCTGTTCATAGAATTCTTGGTTTCCGAAATATTTAGCCAGCAAAGGCCATTGCAGACCGTGTTCGTATCCGGTTCTATAAGACTGGAAGAAAGTAGTAGCACGCAAATCAGTATCTGCATACAGATTCAACACCCATTCTGCCGGAACATAATCCGGTTTGAACGAATTGAAATCATAATTGAAGAATATCTGTCCTAAACTTCCACCATATGATGTGGTGGTGAATCCTACTTTCCAGATGGTTTCCGTGGAATGGTCGTACTGCCACATATACTGATAATAGGAAGTTTCGGAATCAATCATTTCGGTTGTACTGGACAACTTGAATTTACGGCTGTCGATTACTTTCGAAGCATACTCAATTGCCTTGTCCCATTCTTGCATATTCAGATAAACACGTGCGTAAAGAGCGTTTACTGCATATATAGTGAAGTAGGGAGTATCATAATAAGATTCGTCATTCTCGTTTTCATCCGGTTCGAGGCAAGTTGCAGATTGAGCTAGATCGTCTAGTACGAATTGATAAGAGTCCTTCAAGGAAGCACGTTTCAATGTGCCAGTGTTTGAATAGCTTGATACCAATACTACTCCCAGTTCATTGGCGGCAGTGGCAGGATCGTATGCTTTGCAATACATCTTGATAAGATCCGAATATGCGAGGGCACGGGCAAAGAGAGCCTCTCCCTTGAACTGTTGTAATTTCTCATAATCTTCATCGTCAACCTCCTGCTCCAATATGGCAATTCTTTCTAGCAGGAAATTGCATTTACCGATCAGAGCATTTAGTGTTCCGTAAACGACCTCCACTTCTGTATTGGTAGGCAGGATATCCCAGCGCCAAATGTTGCCGTATGTATTGGTGTATCCTTCTACGGCATAAGCCAGATCGGCTTAAGTCGGGTAATAATGTCAGTAAGCCGCTATAAAGATTAGGATTCTTCATGTAGGCATAAATTCCAATCACAGCCTGATTGGCTTCTTCTACCGTTCTGATTGCATCTCCTTCCGGAATCGCATCTTCAGGATATTTGTCTAGACAAGACACCGAAGAGAAAGCGACAGCAGCCAAGGTGATATATATCTTTATCTTTTTTATCATGATTACTATGTTTTTAGAATGTAATGTCTAATCCGAAACTGAACTGACGTGACATCGGATAGGCAGCCTGATACATGTTTGAGTTCGTTTCCGGATCCAATCCTGTAAACTTGGTGAATGTCAACAGATTCTGAGCTTGTCCGTAAAGACGCGCAGAGCTGATGAATTTGGTCTTCTTCAGCCAATTCTGCGGCAGGGTATAGGACAACATCAGGTTTTTCAGACGAAGGAATGATGCGTCTTCCAAGAAACGGGTATCATGCTGTGCATAAACACCGTGACGGGGAATATCCGTTATGTCTCCAGGCTTTTTCCAACGGTCGTAAAGCAGTCTTTTCGATTGGTTGTACATAGAGAATTGTCCGTTGCTTTCTTCCATATAACGGTCGTTGTTGTAAAGCCAACGATCGGCCATCCAACTGAACTGTGTATTTAGTGACCAGGCTTTCCAAGTCAGTGTAGTGCCGAAACCACCCTGCCACGGAGCGATATAGCTTTTACCGGTCATCACTTTGTCTGCTTCTCTGAGTTCAGTAGTCACTTCACCGTCTTTGGTGTACCACAACGCATCACCATTAGCCGGATTGACACCAGCATAGCGGTTCATGTAAAATTCACTGACAGAATGCCCTACGGTCAGTTTGCTTGCGGTGGTACCTACAATGTATTCATCTGCACCGTTATACAGCTCTTTCAACTCATTTTTGTTGTAAGAAACATTGGCATTGATATTCCACGTGAAGTCTTTTGCTTGGATAATGTCGGTATTTAATGACATTTCGACACCGCGGTTGACCATCACGCCAACGTTGTCCCAACGAGAGGAGTAACCTCCATCAGAGTAGGATACAGGAACTTCCATCAACATATTGGAAGTACGTTTGTTATAGAACTCGAAGTCAAAGTTGATACGGGAAAATAATCCCAGGTGCAAACCGATATTGGTGGTCCATAACTGTTCCCAACCTAATTTTTCATTACCTTTTTGAGAAGGGGCGATACCTGCTTCTCCCATATAATCAAGTCCGCCGGATACCAAAGCCAGGTGGTCATAATTGGGAATGGTAGAGTTACCGGAAGTACCTGTACTGAATGTTACCTGTGCGTTGGTCAGCCAATCGTATTTCTGCATGAATTTCTCTTTACGCAAGTTCCACATTAAACCTACCGACCAAAAGGTAGCCCAGCGACCGTCTACACCGAAACGGGAAGAACCGTCCGTACGGACAGAAAAGTCTGCATAATAACGGTCGTCATAGTTATACTCACCTCTACCGAAGAAAGATACGTATGCATAAGCGGCAGCTACATCACTCCAGCTGGTAGCACGTGTACCGGAAGTGACGTTGGTCAGGAAATCGTTATTCTGCCCTCTGGTACTTACCATAAAACCTTCCTGACGGAAGTCAACGCCTTCTTGTCCAATCATAAAATTGAAAGAATGGATGTCTTTCAACATAAAGCGGTAATTAGCCGTATTGGTAATGGTCAGGTTCAATATATCCGTAGAACTTCTGCCGGAGCTACCTTGCAGGTTGTTCGGTTTATAGCTTGGGAATGATTGCATAAACGCTGACTGGTGAGAAAAATCGATACCAAATTGAGAGCGGATTGTCAGCCCTTCCAATAGTGTCGCCTCAGCAAAAAGCGTAGACATTACTTTATATTTCTTATATTTTACAGGGTTATTGGCCATCCATTCCAACGGGTTTTCTCCTGTTCCTGTCCAGCTTCCGTCGTTGATGGAAGCAAGCGAACCGTCTTCACGATAAGGATTCCAGTAAGGTAGCATAAAGCGTGCAGCCGGAATCGGGGCATTCAGTGCGTAACCGTTTCCGGACTCGGCCTGTTCTGTCTCATCGTAGGCAAACATAGAGTTTGTGCCTAATTTCAACCATTTGGTAGCTTTGTTTTCTACATTGGCACGCATGTTATACCGGCGAAAAGTTGAGCCTGTGGTGATACCGTCCTGATCAAAGAAACTTCCGGATACGAAATAGTTTGTTTTTTCTGTAGCACCATTTACCGACAATTCATAATTTTGCAAAGGGGCGCTGTCATTGAATACCTGGTCAAGCCAGTTGACATTGGTTCTTCTTAATACATCATAATCTTTTCCGGCATCTATTCCGATTTCTTTTTCATATTGAATGCGTTCTTTTGTATTCATCATATTCCATTTGGAACGGGTCAGTTGTGAAAAACCGTATTGTGCACGGAAAGTTACTTTGGCTCCATCCATTGAACGTCCTCGCTTGGTGGTGATGACTACAACACCATTGGCGGCACGAGCTCCGTAAATAGAAGTAGAAGAAGCGTCTTTCAGTACAGAAATGGATTCGATGTCGCTCGGACTGATTGTATTGAAATCTGAACTGGAAATAGGTACTCCATCCAATATAAACAGAGGGGAAGTGCCTGAGTTGATGGAGTTTGTTCCACGAATCTGGAACGTGGAGGCTGCACTGGGTTCACCCGAACCGGATACAACCATAAGTCCCGGGGTTTGCCCTTGCAGTGCCTGGTCGAAACCGGCAGCCGGTACATTTTCTAATTTTTCTGATTTTACAGTTGATACCGAACCAGCTATTGTACCTTTTTTACGTACACCGTAAGCAACAACTACAACCTCATCTACCATTTCGGTATTATCAACTAAAGTCACATCTAAAACATTTGTTTGAGCATTGACTTTAAACTCTTGAGGCTGCATTCCAATGTATGAAAATCTCAACATTGCGTCCTTGCCTTGAATTTGTAGTTGGTAATTACCGTCAATATCAGTAACTACCCCATTGGTAGTCCCTTTTTGCAATACCGAAGCACCAATCAATGGCATACCATCTGTCTTGGAGACAACTTTGCCTTTGACAACAAATGATTGCGCCATTATTAATTGAACACTTAAGATTGCTAAAAAGACTACTCCGAAAAATAATCTTTTCATTTTGAAATTATAAATTAAATAAATACAGGTTTCTTTGCTGTTACCGGAAGACAATCAATGAAAATTTGAAATGAATCTCTTGATTTGATGTTTTTAAATTTTATACTTGATTTACAGATAAATAAGATAGAAAGAAAAATTTTCATTTTATTAAAATATATACTAATTGGTTTGCAAAAATACTATAAAACAGAACAAAATGGTAAAAATGTTATTTTTTTAACTATGATAAAAATGTGCAAAAAAATGACATTCATTGTCTTTGTGTTATCATTTTCTTATATATGTTTTTTTTGTGTATATTCGTAGTGTCTTAGTAGTTACGAAATATACACTTTTAAATGACTTTTTGCTAATGTGTTAAAAGTGTTATTTACTTATACTAAATACATACATTATTGTTTATACCTTATATATAAACGGCAAAACGAATTGTTAGACATCTACAAAACGACCGGTAAGATATTTATACCTTAATTCCGCAACACTATAATTTAACTTTA
>ENA-ORVB01001499-ORVB01001499.1-human-gut-metagenome-genome-assembly--contig:-NODE-1499-length-15473-cov-4.27974_pt1 | contig 15473 bp, 14 predicted proteins | sample MGYA00242090_ERZ509231 | MGnify/ENA primary metagenome ERZ509231 (study PRJEB26280, sample SAMEA2338798) | human gut metagenome | biome: human gut; feature: human-associated habitat; material: faeces...
GGATTAACTAGCTGCTGAGAAACTATCGTGTAAGAACAATAACGAGATCTTAGGGTCATAATGGAGGAGCAAAAGGCGATCTAACAGCCCAAAAGAGCAGAAAGCGCCTGCGGTTAGAATGTCGTACATTGCGTGTACACAACGTTCAAAATAAGCGAAAAAGGCTTTTTTTAGCCTTTTTCGCAACTTTAAGTATCAAATATTTTGGCTAGATATGATCAAATTCCAAGGCGCAACCGCATACATCGTCACAAAGACATCCGTTTCTTACGCACAGCCGGCCTGAGACCACGGTGTGAACGACGCTCGTTTTGAAGCTATGTCCTGTAAATGGAGACCATTTGCAGGAGGATGCAATATCGTCTGTGGTAACCGTGTGACCTGCAATAGGATTGATGATAGCCAGATCTGCGTAGAAGCCCTCGGAAATGCGCCCGCGATCCTTTATACGGAAACGCTCTGCAGGATTGGAGGCGGTTACTTTTATTAGGGTTTCCAAGGTCATTTCGCCACGCTTTACCAGATCCATAAGTGCCGGCAGCAGATATTGTACCCCGGTGCAGCCTGAGGCACATTGCATATAATTTCCGCGTTTCTTTTCAATTTCATGCGGTGCATGATCGGTACCCACGGTGGTAAGCACGCCCTCCTCTAGTGCCCTGACAATGCTCAGACGATCAAGCTCGGTCTTGACGGCAGGATTGCATTTTAAAAAGCCTCCCAAGCGTTGATAGTCGCAGTCTGAAAAGAACAGATGGGGCAGTGCCGCTTCACCTGAAATCTGGCGGGTTTTGGCATTTCCGAACATATAGGGGCGCAGCATTTCCACTTCTTCTTTGGTGGAAATGTGCATGATATGCAATCTGGCCCCGGTACCCAGAGCAATGTTTATGGCCTCCTGCGAGGATTTTATGCAGCAGTCGCGATTTCTTATTACCGGATGTACCTCAAAGGGGATCTCGTCACCGTAATCCTTGCGGGCGCGCGCGAGATTTTTTGCAATGATTGCGGAGTCCTCACAATGGGTTGCATACATGACGGGGGAGGCCGTAAAGATTTTGACCAAAGCTTTTTCGTCGTCAACCAGCATATTGCCGGTAGTCGATCCCATGAAGATCTTGATGCCGGCGATGGCATTGGGATCGACGCGTTTTAATTCCTCAATATTGTCGGCCGAGGCTCCCATATAGAAACCGTAGTTGGCGACGCTGTCCTTTTGTGCTTTGGCCAGCTTGTCATTGAGATCGCGGACGGTGAGCGTAGGCGGGACGGTATTGGGCATGTCCAAAAAGGAGGTTACTCCTCCCAATACGGCCGCACGTGATTCTAAATAAATAGAAGCCTTCTGCGGCATACCCGGATCACGAAAATGCACGTGATCATCGATTAGTCCCGGCAGCACCATGAGTCCTGCACAATCTAAAATTTGTGCCTCGGCATCGCTAATGTCGGGATCTATTCTTGCAATTCTAGATCCGTCCGTCAGCAGATCACTTTGTATAATACGATCGGGACATACCAAGGTTGCATTCTTAAGCAGCAGCTTTCCCATTTTTTATAACCTCCGCAATTGTTTTGCACATTGTAGGACAGGACTGAGCTTTCATGGACAAAAGTGATAATTTATTCAAACCGAGATTTACCTTAAAAGACGTACGGATCACGGAGAAAAAAAGAGTTTATAAGGGTTTCTTTGCCATAGACCAATATGTTTTGAGCTATCCGCGTTTTGACGGCGGTGAGCAAAAGCCTCTGCGTCGCGAGATCTTTGAAAGAGATCACGATGCCGTAGCCATACTTCCCTATGATCCGCAAAGCGATGAGGTCTTACTGATAGAGCAGTTCAGACCGGGAGCTTTGAGTGATCCTGATTCCCCGTGGCTTATAGAGGTAGTGGCAGGCATGATCGACGACAAAGAGACTCCTGAGGAGGCCGCCCTGCGCGAGCTTTACGAGGAAGCCGGCTTAAAAATTGAAAAAAAAGATTTGAACAGGATCTGTGCCCAATACCCAAGTCCCGGCGGGGCATCCGAATGTACCACCTTGTATTTGGCCAAGACTTCCTTAGCTCATATTGCCGCACACGGCGGACTGGATCTTGAGAATGAGGATATACGTGTCTTTAAGGTGAAAGCCAAAGATGCCTTTAAGGAGTGTGAGAACGGGCGTATTCACAATGCCGCCGCACTTATTACTCTCATGCATCTGCAGCTGCACCATGAGGAGTACCGCCGCTGATATTTAAGATAATTTGCCCTGCACGAGCGCGGAGCTTTTTCAGCTTGGGTGTAGCTTTTTGTTTTCTGTTGTTGCAGATCGTCAATACAAATATTTTTTAACTGAAATTAAAAAATGCCGTCGTTGTCAGATTTTAGATCTTTACCAACGAGTAGAATTACGCTACTTAAAGTATGCGCAAAGCATTGGTAACAACCTAAAATCAGGCAACAGTCATTTTAATCGTATTATGGACAGCGGCGACGTTTTCAACATTACTCCCCAAAGAGAGGACGGCAGATTCTGTGTGCTGCAGATCACCGATACCCATCTGTTCGAGGATGAAAACGGCACCCTGCTCGGGATCAAAACTCGGGACAGCTTTCAGGCCGTGCTCGATGCCGTTAAGGCAGAAGCTAAAAGTGTCGATTTTGTTGTCGTCACCGGAGATATTTCACAGGACTACTCGGCGCAATCTTATATAAGATTTGCCGACATGGTTTCCTGCTTCAGTGTTCCTGTTTTTTTTCTGCCCGGAAATCATGACGACGGTCCTCTTGAATACCGTATGTTCGGAAATTTGGGCGTTTCTACCTCCCGTCATGTGATCTGCGGGAGCTGGCAGTTCGTTTTTTTAAATTCCGAGGTGTATGCTCAGGCTCACGGCTGGGTGGAGCGTGATGAGCTGGAGCTGTTGCAAGAGGCCGTGATGCGTTATCCGGACAAAAATACCGTAGCTCTGATCCATCATTTGCCCCTGCTTGTAGGCAGCGCATGGCTCGATACCCAGACATTGCATAATCAGGATGAGTTCAGGGCTTTTTTACGTCATATGCGTACCGTAAAATTGGTATTGTCGGGGCATGTTCATCAGGAAATCGACGAGATGCGTTGCAACATACGTTATCTGGCAACGCCCTCAACCTCCATCCAATTCATGCCCGGATCTCAGGATTTTGAATTGGACACCAAGGCTCCGGGGTGGAGATATCTCACCTTCAATTCCGACGGAAGCTTTGAAAGCTCGGTACACAGACTGGGTGACAACCGTTTTTCACCCGATTTTAATGCGCGGGGGTATTGATGCTTGTTGCTTATATTCACGGGTTTTTATCAGGTCCCAATGCACAAAAGGCCCTCATATTAAAACGATTCCTAGCAGAGAATTTTCCGTCAGTAGACTTTGAGGCCGCGGATTTTCCGGATACGCCTGCCGAGGCTATAGCCGCTCTCGATATCTTTGTCAGGGAGAGAATGCACCGGGAGCTCGTATTGGTGGGAAGCTCCATGGGCGGATTCATGTCCACGGTTTTGCAAAGTCGTTACGGCATGAAAACGGTACTTATCAATCCCTGCGTACATCCTCAGGATTATTTTGCCGATCTTCTGGGACCTCAGCATAACGATCACAACGGAAGGGACTTTGTGCTTAAGCCGCATATGATCACAACCCTCAAGGAGCTCGATCAGGAGAGCTTCGGTTTTGATGCCGCCAAAACCATGGTGTTTTTACAGTCAGGCGATGAGGTGTTGGATTATCGCAAGGCTCTTGATTTCTATAAGGGAGCGGATGTTAGGGTGGAGGAGGGCGGCTGTCATGCCTTTAATGACTTTGAAAGAGTCTGCCCGCTAATAGCACGTTTTGCAGGAGCGGATCGTTAAACGCCGAGCCCTCTCCCGTTCCATAAAGAAGATCTCCTCATACTAATCGTTGCCTAAGAATATCGGGCTAAGATCCTCGCCGTCTCTAAATCCTGGTTACGATTTTTACAAATGCTATACTGCAATTGCTTTATTGTAGGCATTCTTAAAAGCTTAAGTAAAAAGGACTGTCGGTTATCGGCATATGCAAACGCACGCAGAAATTTTCGGATCTTCTGCATACGTGCAGAGGAGAAGAAAAATGCGAATTCTTTTGGTTGAGGATGACGTACGCATCGCCGAGGAAACCTGTGAGGCCTTGAAAAAACGCGGTTGCGCCGTTGATGTGCTCAATGACGGCAATGCGGCCCTATATGCTCCGAAGGATACTGATTATGACATCATTTTGTTGGATCTGGGCCTGCCCGGTATCGACGGTCTGACGCTTTTAAGGCGTTGGCGTCAAAGCAAGCTTACCACTCCCGTGATCATAATCACTGCCCGTGACGGTATAGACGATCGTGTCGGAGGGCTTGATGTCGGAGCCGATGATTATCTGGTAAAGCCCTTTGATCTTACCGAGCTTGAGGCGCGTATACGAGCGGTGATGCGTCGTTCGGGAGCTGGAGTTGAAATTAACAATCTTTCCAACGGACTCATATCCTTAGATCCGGTCACGCATGAGGCATCGGTACGTCGTGATGATAATGACGGTGAGGAAAGAGTCGAGCCCGTGCAACTTACGGCGCGCGAGTTCTCATTGCTTGAGGCCCTGTTGACCCGTCCCGGAGCGGTGCTGTCACGTGAGGCGCTTGAAGATAAGCTGTACGGCTACGGTGATGAGGTTGAATCCAATGCCGTTGAATTCATCATCTATAACCTCAGAAAGAAACTGGGCGCCAAGGCCATTAAAAACGTCAGAGGTGTAGGGTGGAAGGTCGCAAAGGAAGGCTGATACGTTCGCTGCGCCTTAGGCTTTGCATTTTTATTTCGGTCATAGGTGTGGTGTTTGCGGGGATCTTCTGTACACGCTCTTATTACGAGGGCTTGGACGAGATCGAGGCCTACGTAGATGAGGAGCTTTCGCAAATTGCCTCGGTGGTGATTGACTACAGTCTGCTCATACCCGATCGTCATGAGGATCCTTTTTTAAGAGACAGACTGCTCAATCCCAACTACCTGACCAGACGAGGAATGCGCGGAGCGCAAGCTATGGGACCCGTGCCCTCGTTAGGAGATCTCTTTTTCAGGCATCAGGAGATCATCATCGCTCCTATTTATTCAAAGCCCGGGGAGCCTATTTTTTTGCCGCTTGGCGTTGATGACGGCTTTTATACCGTCATGATCGCCGACAAACGCGTACGTGCGTATGTAGCTACCAACCGCAGCGGCGTTCGCTTTGTGGTGGCACGCCCCATGGCCTTGGTGGAATCTTTGGCGCGGCGGGCTCTTTTAAGCGAGCTCATGGAGTTTTTATTCCTCATCGTTGTATTCATTCCTGCGGCGGTGGTGCTCATTTCCTTGATGTTTACTCCGGTCAGAAGATTGGCCCGTTCCATATACAGCCGCCAAAAAAGCGACTTAAGTCCGATCACGGCTGGTGTGCCCTCAGAGCTTGATCCCTTGATCAATGCCTTAAACCGCCTGTTTCGTTTAACGCACGAGAGTATGCAAAACGAACGTCGTTTCATTGCCGATGCCGCCCATGAAATGCGTACTCCGCTTACGGCTCTGTCTCTTAAGGTACAGAATTTCGACGAGAAGGGACTTTCAGCCGAGCAGGCCGTGAAGTTGCATGGGATCAGGGAGGCCATACGCAACCAGCAGCAACTCACCAATTCACTGCTTACCCTTGCCCGCTCGCGTTGTAATGGCGGAGATCTTAAGTACGAGGAAATAGACGTCAAGGAGCTTTTTATAGATCTCATTGATGCTCTAGGGGATCTTGCTGATGATAAAAATATAGATTTCGGGGTTGTGAATATAGAGGTAAGTCATGTGCTCTCGGTACGCCCGCAATTAAAAACAATATTGACCAATCTGTGCTCAAATGCCATTAAATATACCCCTGCGGGCGGAACCGTGGATTTATGCTGCGTGAAGGTCAAAGGCGGTTGTGAGATCACGGTTTGTGATACGGGCCCAGGGATCCCTAAAAACGAGCTGAAAAAAGTATTTGAGCCCTTTTATCGCGTGGGCGGGGATACCTCGCGTATACAGGGTACGGGCTTGGGCTTAGCCATAGTTAAATCCGCCTGCGATGAGATCGGTGCTCAATGTGAGTTTTCAAATATAAAACCACACGGGCTTAAGGCCTGTATATGCATAGCAGACAGAAAAATATAGCTTCAAATGCGGGGACTGCACCCGGAACGCTGTCCGGGCTGTTTTTATATTGCATGTCGGCAAGCATGCATTTGCTACAATATGCTTCATGGAAAAGAATACTAGTGCAGGATCCGTATACGACGGATCATCGATTGAGGTCTTAAAAGGCCTGGAGCCGGTGCGTCTGCGCCCCGGCATGTATACCGATACTCAAAACCCCAACCATCTCGGCATGGAGGTTGTTGATAACAGCGTCGATGAGGCTGTGGCCGGATTTGCCAACCACATAGAAGTAACGCTGTACGCAGACGGTTCGCTCGAGGTTAGTGACAACGGTCGCGGTATGCCCGTTGAAATTCATCCAGTGGAGGGGGTACCCGCCATCGAGCTTATTCTTTCAAGACTGCATGCAGGCGGTAAATTCAACGATAAAAATTATAAATTCTCAGGCGGTCTGCACGGTGTTGGCGTAAGTGTAGTCAACGCACTATCCGATCAAATGATAGTCACCGTCAAGCGTGACGGGAAGGTTTATGAAATAGCCTATGCACACGGCGAAAAAACCGCAGATCTTAAGGTGGTCGGTACCTGTGCCAAATCCCAAAGCGGTACTACGGTGCATTTTTGGCCAGAGGCCAAGTATTTTGACAGTAAGGATTTCGACATCAAGGCATTAAAGCATTTGCTACGTGCCAAGGCCGTGCTTTGTCCCAATCTTTCGGTTACCTTCAACAACGAAAACGATCAAAGCTCCGAAAGCTGGGCCTATTCCGGACCGCTTAAGGATTATCTGACTGCGTGGAACGGCGAAGTTATTACGATCCCGCAGGAGCCCTTTGCCGATCATGTCAAGCAGGACGATTGGAGCTTTGAATGGGCCGTATGCTGGAATGTCGAGGGAACACAAAGGCTGAACGAGTCCTTCGTAAATCTCATTCCCACCGTTGAAGGCGGTACCCATGTCAACGGCTTTCGTTCCGGACTCACCTTGGCCGTACGCGAGTTTTGCGAATTACACAACCTGTTGCCACGCGGGCTTAAGATCACTCCTGATGACGTATGGCAGCATTGTTCCTTCGTGATCTCTCTTATGATGCGAGATCCCCAGTTTGCAGGCCAAACTAAAGAAAAGCTTTCCTCAAGACAGGTGGCTTCAATGCTGGAGGCCGTGATCCGTGATCGCTTTGCCATCTATCTGTCATCGAACGTGGACAGCGGAAAGAGCATAGCCGGGCTCATCATCGATGCAGCCCGCGTACGGGAGCAGTCGGCAGCGCAGGTTACGCGTAAGAAAATATCACGCGGTCCCAAGCTTCCCGGTAAGCTTGTGGACTGTACCTCAACCGATCCTTCTCGCGGTGAGCTTTTCATCGTGGAGGGTAACTCCGCAGGGGGCAATGCGCGACAGGGGCGCGATTCATCCTTTCAGGCGATCCTGCCCTTGCGCGGTAAGATCCTAAATACCTGGGAGGTTTCGGGATCAACCGCTTTAAGCTCCGAGGAGATACGTGCCATTTCCGTGTCCATAGGACTTGAGCCCGACAGCGGAAGTCTTGACGGGTTACGTTATTCCAAGATCTGTATCCTTGCCGATGCCGACTCGGACGGATTGCATATAGGCACTCTCCTGTGCGCTCTTTTCGTCAAGCATTTTCCGCGTCTTGTTCGTGAGGGACATGTGTATGTAGCCTGTCCTCCTTTGTATCGCATCAAATACGGTACGAAGCTGAAGGAATATGCCATGGATGATGATGATCTTGAGGCCAAGCGTCGCCTTTATGCCCGTAAGGGAATAAATCCGGAAAAGCTTGAGGTAAGCCGCTTTAAGGGCTTGGGCGAGATGAAATGGCAGGAATTGCGCGAGACGACCTTAAATCCAGATTCCCGCAAGCTAATACAGCTGACCTTAGATGCCGAATCCTCGGATGAGACCATAGGCCTTATGGATATGCTGCTGTCGAAGAAAAGGGCGGCGGATCGCAGGGCTTGGCTTGAGGAGAACGGAAATCAGGCAGAGTATTTGGACTGATTTTTAGAATCTCAGCTCATCGGGGATGGGCAGATCGTTTTGCAGATCGCGCGGTTTGACGCGGCTTTTACCTTCCTTGAAGGCCTTCATGCCCATAACCCAAGCTAAAACCTGCGCTACGGCTTTAAACAGCCCGCGCGGGATCTCGTGATCAAGCTCGGTAGTGTAGTACAGAGAACGGGCCAAGGGTGGCAAAGGGATCACCGGCACGTCGGTTTCGCGGGCAATATGCTTTATGATCTCAGCAATATCGTCAACTCCCTTGGCCGTAACCACCGGTGCCAATTTACCCTCCGGCTCGTATTTTATAGCTACGGCATAATGCGTAGGGTTGGTTACCACTACATCTGCCTTGGGCACGTTCTCCATCATGCGTCGTGATGCCATCTGATATTGCTTTTGACGTATTTTGTTCTTAAGCTGAGGGTTTCCCTCCTGCTCCTTAAACTCATCCTTAATTTCCTGTTTGGTCATACGCAACTGACGGATGTAATTCCATTTTTGGAAGGGAATGTCGATCATGACAATTGGGATCATGGAACATACTATGATGAGCATGTAGTGGAACAAAAGAGAGATGGCCGTGCGTATGCCCTCCATAGGATTTATATAGGAGAGCTTCATAATGGAGCTTGCGGCTCCGGAGAGCACGAAATAACAGAAGGCGCCGATAAAGGCTACCTTGGCTATACCTTTTACAAGCTCAATCAATGAATTAAGCGAGACTATACGTTTTATTCCCGAAAGAGGATTGAGCTTTGAGAATTTAGGGGTAGCCCCTTGGGCGGAAAAATTAAAGCCGCCTATGAGGGTGTTCCCGATGAGTGCGCAGACGGTAACTATGAGCGCCAGGGCTATGACCGGAACGGCAATGGCTCCCAGATCCTGCTTGAAAATGCGTCCCATTTCATCGGGAGTGAAAAGCTGATCGCGGGTAAGCTGAAAGCTGTTGATCATAATGCTTCTCATGCCCGAGCCCAGCAGTGAGGATACTCCCCAAAGTGAGAGCACGCCTGAAAGCAACACAAACAGCGTACCGGCCTCGCGTGAGCGCGGTAGCTGTCCGCGTTTTCGTGCGTCGGAGAGTTTTTTCTCTGTCGGTTGTTCTGTTTTCTCGCCGTCGTCTGCCATATGCTTTGATCAGATCCTCTTACAATCTGCTCTTAAGATATGCCGCAGCCTCAGGACCTGCATATTTTTCAAGGTGTTCGGCCAGCTCTTTAAAAAATTCCGCATCGAAGCCCTGTTCCTCGGCTCTTTGCAACAAAAGATCCAGCAGCGGTCCCTCGTTTCCTTTTATGCACAAGGAGGTTACGGCGGCTATGACGGACAGCTCCGCATTTTTTGTGCAAAGAGCATGAGATAGTATTGCCGAATAATTTTGCGCAAAGGAAGGAGAGTAAGCATTAAGAGCGCTCTCCTGCACGTATGTCTGCAAGGAAGTCGTACATTTTTTATCGAATGTTTGACTGTCACTCGTAGCGTATACATCCTGCTTGCCGCGCACCCTGCGTTCGGTGGCGACCGTGTCCAAAACCTCATAGGCGGTGAGCACTTGCGTCATGTCGGAGCATACTGAGGCCGCCTGTAACACGGAGCCTATCTGTCCAATGCTCATGTTTTGGTCCAACGCATTGCTTATGATCCCGCGTAGATCGTTAAAGTTTCCTTTACATACGCTTGCGGCAATATCGCCTGCATGCAAGGCTTTTTCCTGATCATGGCTTAAAGCATAAGTCGGGGATGTCAGCATAATGCCGGTACATATGGTCAGTATTGCGGTCTTTAAATTTTTCATTTTGTATTTCCTACGCTAAACACAGATCTGAAATCAAAAAAGGAATACCGTTTTCCATGACGTTCATATATCAAATAAATGCGTACTCAGGCAAGCTCTCTCAAAGAGACGGAATAGCATTGTTCATATGGTATTTTTGCAACGTTTCCTTGATAAATCCGTCTTTAATCATAGTGTTAAGCGCATCCTGCATGGCATATCCCAAGGCATGATCTCCGGCCTTGAAAAAGGCTACTCCGATTTTTACCTGCAGAAGCGGCTCGTCAATAAATACGAGATCACGTCTTTCTCGTGCAAGTGCTGCAAGTATGGCCTCATGAGCTGCCACGGCATCGCAGCCGTTTTGTAAAAAGGCGCTGAAGGCTTCTTCCGTAGAGGAAAAGGACAGTAGCTCTTTGAGGTGCGGCGTAGGCTTGGAAACTTCGTTTTCCATATTTGAGAAAAATAAATCGGGCTTAGTGGTATTTTGTACGCACAGCGTTTTACCGTTTAGATCGGACAAATTTTTTATGTTCCCGTCTTTCTTTACCATGATCTTTTGATCGCTCAAAATATACGGTCCGACCCAAAAATAGTCCTGCATGCGGCCGTCCATGGAAAAACAATTCATAATTGCATCAACACTTCCGTCTGCCAAAAGCTTTTTCTTGTCCGCCCAATTGATAAGCTTGAAATCAAAAGTGTACCCCATGCGACGACAGGCTTCGGCCGCTACATCGTAGTCAAAGCCGGTTAATTGACCGTCGGGTCCGAAATATAAAAACGGCGGATAAATCTCGGCTCCGAACAGGATAAGCTCTTTTTCCTGATCACGGCCGGTTTTTTGGCGTCGGTTTCGTCCGAGCAGGCACTGAGATTTAGTATTACCGAAGCGCATAAAAGAACAAGGGTAACAATTTTGTTTAAGGAAGCGTATGCACGTGAAATATTCTTAAAAATCATGACAATACGTAAGAAAAAACTTTGATAACGGCGTTAGTTTTTATCTCCGGCATCTGCATTGAATGTTAGCGAGCCAGGAGTAGGTCTGATATATAGTATGTGTACATATTAGCATTTGTACTTAGTTAATTTGCGTTTTTGAAAAAGCTACAGCTATGATGCGATATGATGGTTTTGTGGCTTTAAAATTTCAATTCCAGTTCCTGCGTATGCGATACAGAGCCGAAGGCCGCAAAACGCTAAAAATTTACGCTTTCGATAAATTTGCGTATTGATCTTTCGGATGCGCACTATTTTCTTTAATATATACGATAGTTTCTGACGCAATCGTATATGCGAGGCCATTCCTCCGACCAACGCCCTACGCAGTAGGGCCCAAACGAATCAGACAGAACTTCATTAAACCGACAGCTTTGCTGTCGCAAAAGCTAGCAGTACAGATCGTGTTGTTTATAAAGACCTCCTTTTCTTGATACTTAATTAAGTTATTGGAGTATAAATGTCTGATTTAAAGTATGTCGATCGTAAAGCCATGGGTCTTGCCAATTCTTGTCGTTTGGTTAAATTCTTATCTGAACGGAGGGCTTTTTCGGTCAAGCATTGCGGTGATTTTCTGCTCTTTGATGTTTACAGAAATCTGAATGATCCCGATCTGACCAAGCGCATTTTATCGGGAGGGATGTTTTGTCATTATCGTTTCTGTATCCTTTGCTCCTACAGAAAATGTCGTAAGCTTCAGCACGAGATCCTTTCCGCCATCAACCATTTTGAACAGGATCCCGCCTGTCGATTCTCTTATTTGTTTCTGACTCTTACCGTTCCTAATTGCGCTATGGCCGATCTCAGAGAGGTAGCCTCGAGGATGAGCTACGCATTCTCAAAAATGACAAAGGTCAAAATTTGGAGGCTTGCCGTCAAGGGCTATGTGAGATCAATCGAATTTATAGGAGATCATACCGAGAACGGGATGGCGCATCCGCATTTTCACGTGCTTTTGGCAGTGGACAGCAGTTATTTTCACTCCGCCGAGTATATTTCTTTTGAGCAGTGGCGTGCGCTCTGGTCAAATGCTTACGGAGTTGACAATCTCATAGTCCGAATTGAAAAATAAGAACTAAGTACCTTCCCAACGGTGAAAAACTCCCTGCTAAAATCGCCGCCGTATCCGAATGTCTTAAGTACTCGATGGATCTTACCGATCTTAAGAAGCTGAGCTCCGATGATTTAAAGCATCTTATGGAGCAATCCCGCGGTATTAAGCAGTGTAATCGCGGCGGTATTTTTCAAAATATCTTTAACGATCCCGTGGATCTTTGTGAATGGGAATTGGTAACTCAAGAGGGCTTCCGCTGGCTCAACAATAAGTATTGTCCTCTCAATACGGATGAGGCTTGTGAGTAATTTATCCCGGATTAATTTTTTCTTTGTAGGATCACTCACAAAATTATCGTTAATACAGTCAAAATTCAGCATTTAGCAGGAAATTATTAACTTGTTTTGGCTATAATCATTAAATTTAACCTTGTATGGATAAATTATAGAGAACGGAAATATAGTGGATTTTGTGTCCATCAAATTCTTTGAGGGAAATATTGCCAATGGCAGCTAACAATTCGAAACACAAGAAGAACAAGGCGGCTTTTGCATCCAGGAACAACAATATAAAGCCCGTCATCAATAATATTAAAAGCGAGACAGCCGCAGTCACCGCACCGGAGGTTTCGGCAGTCGAACAATTAAAAAAGAAGATAGTGCATCATTTGCGTTGCACCATCGGAACCTCCGAGCTTAAAGCATCCAAGCTCGCTTGGTGGCAGGCACTGGTTGCATCCGTCAATGAGGATATTTTCAACCGATTGACGCAAACTCAGTTTACGCACGCCTGTAAGGATACGAGAGCAGTCAATTATTTGTCCGCCGAATTTCTGATGGGACGCCTGACCGTCAACAATCTTTGCAATCTTGAAATGTATCAGGTAGCCAAGGATGCCTTAAAGCTTCTTGGTCAGGATATCAATGAAATTTGCGAGGAAGAGCCGGATATGGCTTTGGGCAACGGCGGCTTAGGTCGTTTGGCTGCCTGCTATATGGAATCGTTGGCTACGTTGAGCTACCCTTGCGTAGGTTACGGCATTCACTATGAGAACGGCCTGTTCCGTCAGGAAATACGCGGCGGACGTCAGGTCGAGCGTCCTGATTCCTGGCGTGAGTACGGTTGCCCCTGGGAGCTGTGTCGCCCCGAATCTCTGCAGAATATCCCCATCGGCGGTTATGTGGAGACTCAGACTGGTCCTGACGGCTCTCAGCTGGCACCCCGCCCATATCATTAAGGGCGTGCCTTGGGATATTCCGGTAGTGGGTTTCCGTAATTCCTCCGTAGCCATCTTACGTCTTTGGGAATCACGTGCTACCGAAGCCTTCAACTGGGATGTTTTCAATGCCGGCGGTTACATAGACGCGCAGCAGGAAAAGGCTGCCTCCGAGGCAATTTCTAAGGTTTTATATCCCAATGACTCCACCGAAGCCGGTAAAGAGCTGCGTCTTACTCAGCAGTACTTCTTCTCCGCCTGCTCATTAAGGGATATCCTAAGACGCTACAATCGTACTCATCATCATGATTACGGTGAATTTGCCTCCAAGATCGCCATACAGCTTAACGATACTCATCCGGCCATAGCCATTGCCGAGCTGATGAGATTGTTCATAGATGAGGAGGGCTTGGATTTTGAAAATGCTTGGAACATTGTTTCCGCAAGCTTCAACTATACCAACCACACTCTTTTGCCCGAGGCTCTTGAGAAATGGCCGGTCAGAATTTTTGAAAAATTATTACCGCGTCATCTTGAGATCATCTATGAGATCAACTATCGCTTCTTAAACGGCATAGTTGAGAAAATGTGGCCGGGTAACAACGATGTCAAGCGTCGTTTGTCCGTAATAGAAGAGGGCTGCGAGAGAAAGGTGCGCATGGCCAATTTGTGCGTGATCGGCTCTGCTCGTGTAAACGGCGTGGCTGCCATTCACTCAAAGCTTGTCAAGGAACAGCTCTTCCCTGAATACAGTCAATTGTGGCCGGAAAAGTTCTGCAATGTGACCAACGGCGTTACCCCCAGACGTTGGCTTTTGGCCTGCAATCCGGGACTTGCCGAAATTTATAACGAGGTTTCCGGTAAGGACTGGCCCTTGCATCTTGACAGCTGTCGCGAGCTGAAAAAATTTGCTGACGATGAGCAGATGCAGGAGCGCTTTATGCGCGTAAAGCGTGACAATAAGGTAGCTCTGGCCGAGGAGATCGAGAAGCTGTGCGGCGTAACCGTAAGCCCCGATGCCATATTTGATGTGCAGATCAAGAGATTGCATGAGTATAAACGTCAGCATTTAAATCTTCTGTACATCATGTCGTTGTACAAGAAATTGTTGGACAATCCTGCTTTGGATATTCAGCCGCAGGTATTCATCTTCGGTGCCAAGGCAGCTCCTGCATACTCTCTGGCTAAGGACATAATTTATGCCATCAATGCCGTGGGTGATCGTATCAACAACGATCGTCGCATAGGCGGAAAGCTCAAGGTTGTATTCCTGCCCAACTATCGTGTGTCTTTGGCCGAGAAGATCATTCCTGCCGCCGATCTGTCCGAGCAGATCTCCACAGCCGGGTATGAGGCTTCCGGAACCTCGAATATGAAATTCTCCATGAACGGAGCCTTGACCATAGGAACCATGGACGGAGCCAATATCGAGATCGTGGCTGAAGCCGGAGAGGACAATAATTTTATCTTCGGTCTGTCCGTGGATGAGGTTGCAGAACTCAAGACGCATTACAACCCTTGGAATTACTACAACAGCAATCCAGAGCTTAAGGCCGTGCTTGATTGGTTGGATACCGATTACTTTACTCCCGGTTGCCCCGGGGCTTTGTCATCCATTAAGCGTTCACTGCTTGACGGCGGTGATCCTTTCTTGGTTTTGGCTGATTTTGCCTCCTACGGCGAGGCCCACCAGCGTGCGGAGCGTATGTTCGCAGACCGCCGTCGCTGGGCTCATGCGGCCATCGTGAATTCAGCTACCATGGGTAAGTTCTCATCCGATCGTGCTATTAACGAATATGCCGAAAAGATTTGGTCCTTGTCCGATGTGGATATAGCTAAGGATTAAACCCTAAATAAAAATAGATGGAGGCCGCGGGAAACTGCGGCTTTCTTTTTGTGACGTTTGTTTAGCGGAGCTTTTATGAAAAAACCTGCAATTCGCATCACCTTGATTGAAAAACGCGGAAACAAGGGCTGTTCACGGGGGCATAGGGTGGGAGACAGCTGGGATTACGATACCGAGCGCGGTAGTTTGTGTCCCATGGCTATGCATACGGCCTTTGTGTACGCTGACATTCTGCGTTACGGGGGATGTATCAATCCTGCAACTCCCGGGGAGGCCTGCTTTTCTTGTCCGGATCCTGATGTTTTGAATATTTGTAACTATTCAGAACCCCATATGATTTTCTGATTGTTACTACCCGAAACA
>ENA-ORVB01001501-ORVB01001501.1-human-gut-metagenome-genome-assembly--contig:-NODE-1501-length-15457-cov-4.22919_pt1 | contig 15457 bp, 10 predicted proteins | sample MGYA00242090_ERZ509231 | MGnify/ENA primary metagenome ERZ509231 (study PRJEB26280, sample SAMEA2338798) | human gut metagenome | biome: human gut; feature: human-associated habitat; material: faeces...
CACCGTCAACGGTAAGGAAGATATGCACCGCCGCATCATGAATGAGCGCCATTGGGAACTGGTAGGCGAAGATGTTATCTATTTCGACGAAATACGCTGGGGCACCTGGAAGGACTTGAAGTTCTACACCGACAAGGAAGGACGTATGAACGGCATGCGCCAGGTTTGGGGAAGTCCGACCTACTCCTACACCTGGGGCGGCAACAACTACTGGACATTGCCCATTCCCGCCCGTGAAATGCAGATGAATCCCAATATGGAACAGAACGAAGGCTGGAAATAACAAGAGAAAGAAACTGAAACGTTTTAATCGAAATTATGAGTAAAACAATCATTTACCCTTTAAAAAGAATTATCATGAAAAAGTTATTCATACTACCTCTGTTGCTCGCCAGTTTTATCGTAACTGCCTGTGTAGAGGATGATTCTATCGTGAAGCCCGGCGAAAGTCTGGTCGAACCGCTGAACATCACACTCTCTCTGTCACAATCGGGAGAGAGACAAGTAGACCTGAACAAGACCCGCCCCTCTTTTTCTTTCAAGATAGAAAAGAGCCATCCTTTCGTAGAAACAACCGCCTCGCTCTCAGTGATAAGTGCGGAAGAACTGGGTAACGGCTACCTGCCACTAGCGGACAATCTATACCGTATCAGCAGCACCGAACTGGAGTTTGCCGAAGATGAGCAGTCACAATCGGTCAACATTCTCTTCACCAACCTTGAGCAACTGGAACCCGCTACGAATTATGCGCTGGGGTTGAAACTCACTTCTTCGAGCACAAGAATAGAAGTACCCGCCGGACAAGAACGCCTCATCCTGATACTGAATGTCGGTGAAGGGGGTACGCTCCGGAATCCATACCGTCTACGCACGCTGGACGACTTGAAAGGCATGGGCAGTTTGCTGAAACCCAATGTCACCGTGTGCTTCAAGATGGAAGAAGACATCGACATGCAAGCCGAAGAGTGGACACCGCTTAACAGGGACGGAAGATTCCACATCAACTTCGACGGAAACAATCATACGATAAGTAACCTGAAATGTACACAAGGCAAATTTCCGAGCTTCTTCGGACAGTTGGTCGGCAGTTGCAGGAACGTGACTTTCAAGAATGTGGAAATCAGCGGTTACCAGACACCCACCGGGGCTATTGCCGGATTTATCCCTAACGGGGCTGCGGATACCGAAATCAGCAATACACATGTGATTAACGGCACACTCAACCAAGTGGAAAACGGAAGAGACCATTGGAGCACAGGCTCGGTAGGCGGTATCGTAGGAGATATGCGCGCCGGCAGAATCAGCGAATGTTCGGCAAAGGTCGACATCACGGGCGAATGGTGTACAGGCGGACTGGCAGGCCAGTTAGTGGAAGCTACTATAGAGAAGAGCTTCTATGAAGGAACTGTTTACTCCCGGTATAGCGCAGGCGGTATAGCAGGCAGTGTTCACGGTGCACTTATCTCCGACTGTTACAGCCACGGAAGTGTTTCTACACTGTCATCATTCGATGGAGAATTTACTGGTCCCGCAGGAGGTATTGCAGCACGTATGTATGTCGGCAGCAATGTGCGCAACTGTTACTCCACCGCCACTGTGAAAGGTCATGCAAGTGCAGGCGGCATTGCCGGACAATGCCAACTCGGAGAAGGAAGCGCGGACAACAGCAACTACATCGTCAATTGCGTCGCCTGGAATGACTATATTTCTTCTACCACCGACATCGCATCGGGACGTATCTGCGGATGGATGCCCCGAGGCAACGGGACGAACGGCAACAAAGGCGAGTCCTGCTATGCCAAAGAGGTAGACGTGATAGTAAAAGGCAATCCGCTGGCAGGTGACGATATCCGCCCTTCGGCAAGCTTCGACACTACCCATGCCAACTCTCTCAGATACCACGGCCTGATAGCCACCGACCTGATAGATGTCACCCAAAACACGTTGGGATGGAGCATGGAGATATGGGACTTCTCCGGAGAGAAACCGCAATTCAACTGGCAATCGACAGCCAACTAACCTTATGAAATTTAAAAGTAATCATTCAATAGGAGGAAATAGAATATGAGACTATTACATTTTTTAATCGGAGCAATGGTATTGATTACCACCGGATGCGCACAAGACTCTGAAGGCATTTACAACGGAGCGTCACAATACAGGGACGAAATCTTCCTGGCAGACCCTACCATCCTCAGAGAGGGTGACATGTACTACTTGACAGGAACAGGCAACCAGCAACAGCAAGGTTTTGTCCTGCTGGAATCTGCCGACCTGAAAAGCTGGCACACAGTGGAGAACAACGAATTTGTCCTGAAGAAAGGTGACCAGACCTACGGAACCGAAGGTTTCTGGGCTCCCCAATGGTTCAAAGCGCAAGACCGTTACTACTTCCTCTACACCGCCAACGAACAAACCGTAATGGCATCTGCCGACTCTTGGAAAGGTCCTTTCCGCCAGACAGATATAAAGCCGATAGACAGAAGCCAGAAGAATATCGACCCCTTCCTATTCCGCGATGATGACGGCAAGTATTACTTGTACCACGTGCGCTTCGGTAACGGAAACTTTATATGGGTAGCAGAGTTCGACCTCGCCAAAGGTGAAATCATTCCCGGCACCCTGAAAAAGTGCATGGAGAGCACCGAAGAATGGGAAGCAACCGCCGCCTACATCTCCGCCCCCGTAATGGAAGGCCCCACCGTCATCAAACTGGACGGCGTGTACTATCTCTTTTACTCTGCCAACGACTACCGGAGCATTGACTATGCCGTGGGCTATGCCACTTCCAACTCTCCCATGGGGCCGTGGACGAAAAACGAGAACAGTCCCATCATCCATCGCAGCATCGTAGGCGAAAACGGTTCGGGGCACGGCGACATCTTCACCGACAAAGCAGGCAACTATTACTATGTGTACCATGTGCATGCATCGAAAACAAACGTCGCCCCGCGCAAGACACGCATCATCCCGCTACATATGGAAAAGAACGAAAGCGGCATCTACGACATCACAGTCAACGGAGATGAAGTAATAGAACCTTATCAAGAATAACCATTTAAAAAGCAACGTATGAACTTAAGAAATATACTAAGCGGAATAGCATTGCTGACAGGCATACTGAGTGCGCATGCCATCGAATACACCCCTGCCAACGTATCGGCTTCCATCGCATTGAAAGTCCCCGGAAACGAAGCGGTACGTCATCCGTTGGAGTTCCGTAAGCTACGGCAAGAGCCGTTCGACTACCAGTTGACGGGCACAGGAAGCCTGCCCGTCCTGATTTATCAGAAAGTGGAAGGCGGAGAAACCAACAAGCGGATCACCCTCTTCATCACAGCCACAGAGAATATCTACTTCAACTACGGTGAACAGGTGAAAAGCGGAGCACGCCATGACGACTGCCTTTTCTATATGCCGGGCTTCTGGTATCGCCGCAACCTCCGTTCGCCCAAAGAAGCACCCTCTTTCCACACCTCAGACAGCTGGGTGGTGCGCGAAGATCGTCTGAGCACTCCGATGACGACCATCTTCGATGAAAAGAACGGCAAATCGTTCTCCGTAGCCCGCATAGACAAGTTTGAAAGCGACGCGCTGACTACTCACAAAGAGGGCGAAGTCATCCTGTCGGGAACCACTTCGCTAGGTTACACCGGATTCGAGAACTGCAACGGCACTGCCACACTCTCTTTCGGTTATCCTTACAAAGAAGCGCCCAAAACTTATATCCGCAAACTGACACTAGCTCCTTCCGTAGAAGCCTACCAGTTTTTAGGCAAAGGAGAAAGCGTGACGTTGACCTGGGAACTTAACGAATCCACTCCCACCGACTTCTCGGACTGCGTAAAACAAGCATGGGAATATAGCTACGACCTCTACAAGCCCGCAACGGTAGAAACACCTTATACCGATGAAGTGATGAAAGAAGTGATGAGCAACTTCTTCGTAGAAAGTTTCATCGGCAATACTCCTACCAACTATTACTCAGGTGTAGAGTTGCACACAGAAACTTGCGACAACGTCGACGTGGCCGAAGTAGGTTTTGTGGGACGCACCCTGCTGAATGCTTTCAACGCGTTGGAATATGGCGAAAGCAAGCAACGCACCGACCTGGTGGCAAATGCCAATGCTATCTTTGATTCTTACCTAGAGCATGGTTTCTCACCAGCAGGATTCTTCAACGAGGTAGTGCACTACAAACGCAACTTCATAGAGCCTGTCCACAGCATCCGCCGCCAGTCGGAAGGCGTATATGCCACGCTCTATTACCTGAACTATGAAAAGAAGAAAGGCAGGAAGCACCCCGAATGGGAAAAACGCCTGAAAGGAATGCTCGACACCTTCCTGCGCCTGCAAAACGAAGACGGCAGCTTCCCGCGCAAGTTCAAGGATGACTTCTCGATTGTAGACAAGAGCGGCGGAAGTACCCCGTCGGCAACGCTTCCTCTAGTGATGGGATACAAGTACTTCAAGGATAAACGTTATCTCGAAGCAGCCCGGCACTCGGTAGACTATCTGGAAAAGGAATTAATATCGAAAGCGGACTACTTCTCGTCTACCCTCGACGCCAACTGTGAGGACAAAGAGGCGTCACTCTACGCTTCCACCGCCGCTTATTACCTGGCACTTGCGAGCAAAGGAGCAGAACGCGTCCACTATGCCGGACTGGCAAAGAAAGCCGCTTACTTCGCCCTGTCATGGTACTACACGTGGGATGTTCCGTTCGCACCGGGACAGATGTTGGGCGATATTGGTCTGAAAACCCGCGGCTGGGGCAACGTCTCGGTAGAGAACAACCATATCGACGTCTTTATTTTCGACTTTGCCGATGTACTCCGCTGGCTGTCCAAAGAGTATAATGAACCCCGCTTTGCTGACTTCGCAGCAGTTATCAGTTCTTCCATGCGCCAATTGCTACCCTATGAAGGACACCAATGCGGCATTGCCAAGAAAGGGTACTATCCGGAAGTGGTACAGCACACCAATTGGGATTATGGCAAGAACGGCAAAGGGTATTACAACCATATTTTCGCACCGGGATGGGTAGTCGCCTCACTATGGGAATTACTCTCGCCGGGACGACCGGAAGAATTCATCGGAAGGTAAAGATGAGGCTACTGTATTTGCCAGTCCTCGACTTTAGATAATATGACTACGTTTAATTCATTTCTGTACCGTTATGAATAAATATAAAAGCGCCAGAATTTTATCAAAGAAAAAACGTTTTTAATGGAGTATTATCTGACACTCGGACCTCAGTTATGACAACACCCGGGTGTCAGACAATATAGAAAAGATGAAACGGTTGATAAATAAAGCCATTGTCAATAAAGACCATAATTTTGGAAATGCCCGTTGGGTACGTAATATATTCGAAAAAACATTGGAAATTCAAGCCAACCGCTTGGCAATGGACGGACATATCTCAAATAAATCATTGACTACTATTACGGAATATGATATAATGAACAAAACAGACTGAAACTTTCTACCTATATTCTATTCTCTAATGCTCAAACTGCGTTCTTTTCAAAACCACCCAAACGTCAGGAAAAGACAGAAAGTGCACCAAGTTTCCTTTATTAGTTTAAAAATGATTATCTTTGCAAACTAAAATGAGCAACTTGGTAATAAAAGAAATAATAGATTAATATGGCATTGCAATGTGGTATTGTAGGACTACCGAACGTGGGTAAGTCGACACTTTTCAACTGTTTGTCGAATGCGAAAGCACAGGCGGCAAATTTCCCTTTCTGTACAATTGAACCCAATGTAGGTGTAATCACTGTTCCTGACGAACGTCTGAACGCACTCGGTGAATTGGTGCACCCCCAACGAATTGTTCCTACAACTGTAGAAATCGTAGATATCGCCGGACTGGTGAAAGGCGCAAGCAAAGGTGAAGGACTGGGAAACAAGTTCCTTGCCAATATCCGTGAGACAGATGCAATTATCCACGTACTCCGTTGCTTCGATGACGACAATGTGACACACGTAGACGGAAGCGTAAATCCCGTCCGCGACAAAGAAATCATTGACTACGAACTTCAATTGAAAGACCTGGAAACCATCGAAAGCCGTATCCAGAAAGTACAGAAACAAGCACAGACGGGCGGAGACAAAGCTGCAAAGTTAGCTTACGATGTACTCGTTCAATATAAAGACGCATTGGAACAGGGAAAATCTGCACGTACAGTGACTTTTGAAACAAAAGACGAACAAAAGATTGCTCACGAACTGTTCTTATTGACCAGCAAGCCGGTAATGTATGTCTGCAATGTTGATGAAGCAAGCGCAGTAAACGGAAATAAATACGTAGATATGGTACGCGAAGCAGTAAAAGACGAGAATGCTCAAATCCTGATTGTCGCAGCCAAAACAGAAGCGGACATCGCCGAACTGGAAACGTATGAAGACCGTCAAATGTTCCTTGCCGAAGTAGGCTTGGAAGAATCGGGCGTAGCACGTCTTATCAAATCTGCTTACAAACTCCTGAATCTCGAAACATATTTCACTGCCGGTGTACAAGAAGTACGTGCCTGGACATACGAAAAAGGATGGAAAGCTCCTCAATGTGCCGGAGTGATCCACACCGATTTTGAAAAAGGCTTTATCCGTGCCGAAGTTATCAAATACGATGATTATATCAAATACGGCTCGGAAGCAGCTGTGAAAGAAGCCGGAAAACTGGGTGTGGAAGGAAAAGAATATGTGGTGCAGGATGGTGACATCATGCATTTCCGTTTCAACGTGTGATTATCGGTAACTACCGACGACTTATTAATTACTAATTCGCTAACAATATGAAATATCTCATTGCAGGAACGGGAGGTGTAGGCGGCAGTATCGCAGGATTCTTGTCGCTGGCAGGCAAAGATGTAACTTGTATTGCCCGTGGAGCTCATTTACAGTCGATTCAAACGAACGGTTTGAAACTGAAATCGGATTTGAAGGGCGAACATACGCTCCGGATTCCGGCAACTACCGCTGAAGAATTCAATGGAAAAGCAGATGTGATATTTGTATGCGTAAAAGGTTATTCGGTCGATTCCATCGTAGAACTGATAAAAAGAGCAGCACACAAAGACACGGTTGTCATCCCTATTCTGAATGTATATGGCACAGGGCCGCGCATACAGAAGCTAGTTCCGGAAGTCACCGTTCTCGACGGCTGCATCTATATCGTAGGCTTCGTATCCGGCACCGGAGAAATCACCCAAATGGGAAAGATATTCCGGTTGGTATACGGCGCTCATCGTGGCACAGTTGTAAAACCCGGATTACTGGAAGCTATCCAACAAGACTTGCAGGAAGCAGGCATAAAGGTAGACCTTTCACCGGACATCAACCGGGATACGTTTATCAAATGGTCGTTTATCTCTGCAATGGCCGTAACGGGTGCTTACTACGACGTTCCGATGGGAGAAGTACAGAAACCGGGAAAGATACGGAATACATTTATAGGACTTTCTACGGAAAGCGCTGCCTTAGGAAAGAAACTGGGCGTCGAATTTCCCGAAGACCCAGTCAGCTACAACCTGAAAGTGATTGACAAGCTTGACCCCGAAAGTACCGCTTCTATGCAAAAAGACCTGGCACGCGGACACGACTCGGAAATACAGGGATTGCTCTTCGACATGATTGCAGCAGCCGAAGAACAGGGAATAGATATACCGACCTACCGGATGGTTGCGGAGAAATTCAAAGAATCTAATCATTAACATTAATCCAATATAGAATGAATACCATGCTATTATCCATCAACTGGAACCCGAATCCCGAACTATTCAACCTGTTCGGCATTTCTATCCGTTATTACGGATTATTGTGGGCAGTAGGAATATTCTTTGCTTATGTGGTTGTTCACTACCAGTACCGGGATAAAAAGATAGAGGAAAAGAAGTTTGACCCGCTTTTCTTTTACTGTTTCTTTGGTATTCTGATCGGTGCCCGCCTGGGACACTGTCTGTTCTATGATCCGGGATACTACCTGTCTCATTTCTGGGAAATGATTCTTCCTATCAAATTCATGCCGGACGGAAACTGGAAATTTACCGGATATGAAGGACTTGCCAGCCACGGCGGTACATTAGGATTGATAATCGCCCTTTGGCTATATTGCCGCAAGACGAAGCTTCATTATATGGACGTGCTGGATATGATTGCCGTAGCTACTCCAATCACCGCCTGCTTCATCCGCCTTGCCAACCTGATGAACTCCGAAATCATCGGTAAACCGTCTGATGTGCCCTGGGCATTCGTTTTCGAACGTGTAGATATGCTCCCCCGTCATCCGGGACAGCTCTACGAAGCCATTGCTTATCTTATCCTGTTCTTCATCATGATTTACCTGTATAAGAATTACAGCAAGAAACTGCATCGCGGCTTCTTCTTCGGGCTTTGTCTGACTTATATCTTCACCTTCCGCTTTTTCATCGAATTCCTAAAAGAAAATCAGGAAGATTTTGAAAACAGCATGATGTTCAATATGGGACAATGGTTAAGCGTTCCGTTTATCATAATAGGCGTCTATTTCATGTTCTTTTATGACAAGAAGAAAAAGAAAATAGCCTAAATCAAAAAAAGAGGGATTAGCGGTTCAAACATCGCTAATCCCTTTTTTTATCAATAAAACAAATGCCATTTCCCTAATGTCAGGACAATAATCGAAAACATATCCTAAGACATTATATACATTTTCAGCTTATTTCCCCCTGACTATCTTCTTAATATCATTCAGTTTATTCAGCGCTTCAATAGGAGTAAGATTATTCACATCAAGATTCAATATCTCATCACGAATCTGACAGAGAATCGGATCGTCCAACTGGAAGAAGCTTAACTGCATACCTCCACGATTCTCGCTCACTTCTGCCAACGGTTTACCTGCTATGCCCTGTTGGCGATTATCAGATTCAAGCTGTTTCAATATCTCATTTGCACGTTTCACAATGCTTTTCGGCATACCGGCCATCTTTGCCACATGAATACCGAAAGAGTGTTCACTACCGCCACGTTCCAGTTTACGAAGGAAGATTACTTTATTATCAACTTCTTTCACCGATACATTATAATTCTTGATGCGCTTGAAAGATTTCTCCATCTCATTCAATTCATGATAATGCGTAGCAAATAATGTACGTGCTTTTGCTTTCGGATGTTCATGGATATACTCTACAATTGCCCAGGCAATGGAAATACCATCATAAGTAGAAGTACCACGACCCAATTCGTCAAATAATACCAGACTCCGGGAAGAAACATTATTCAGGATATCAGCCGCTTCATTCATCTCTACCATGAATGTAGATTCACCGACTGATATATTATCGCTCGCTCCTACACGGGTAAATATTTTATCAACTAAACCGATATGCGCACTTTCCGCAGGAACAAACGAGCCGATTTGAGCCAATAGCGTAATCAATGCTGTTTGGCGCAAGAGTGCCGACTTACCGGCCATGTTCGGACCCGTAATAATAATAATCTGCTGTGTATCACTGTCCAGCATTACATCATTGGCAATATACTTCTCGCCTATTGGAAGTTGTTTTTCTATTACCGGGTGACGTCCCTGACGAATATCCAATACGTCATTATCCTCAATAATCGGACGGATATAACGATTCTCACGAGCCACATTGGCAAATGACAACAGACAGTCCAGACGTGCAATCTGATTCGCATTAATCTGTATCTGTGGAATAAACTCCATCAATGCCTGTACTAAGTCCGTATATAGCTGCGTTTCCAGAATCAGAATCTTATCTTCCGCTCCCAAAATCTTTTCTTCATATTCCTTTAGTTCCTGCGTAATATAACGTTCTGCATTAACCAGCGTCTGTTTACGAATCCACTCTTTAGGAACTTTATCTTTATGGACATTACGGACTTCGATATAATAACCGAATACGTTATTATAAGCCACTTTCAAGCTTGGAATACCCGTCAACTCACTTTCACGCTGTTGTATCTGGAGCAAATAATCCTTCCCCGAATACGAAATCCGGCGCAATTCATCCAAATCCGCATTCACACCGTCTTGAATCACCCCACCTTTATTGACAGCCAATGGCGGATCATTCTTTATCTCTTTGGCAATCCGGTCACGAATAGTGACACAAAGATTCAACTGTTCCCCTATCTGATTCAGACTTGCATTATCCGCTTGAATACATGCCAGTTTAATGGGTTCGATGGCCTGCAATGCCACTTTCAGTTGAGCAACTTCGCGCGGTGACACACGCCCTACAGCCACTTTGGAAATAATACGTTCCAAATCCCCTATCAGATGTAACTGTTCTTCAATGACAGCTTTAAAATCCGGTTGGCGGAAAAAATATTCCACCACATTCAATCGTTCATCAATCGGTTTCTTATCCTTCAACGGGAAGACCATCCAACGTTTCAGCAAACGTGCTCCCATCGGGCTGATCGTTCTGTCAATCACATTGAGCAGACTGCTTCCGCCATCATTCATATTGCTGATCAGCTCCAGACTACGTACCGTAAACTTATCCAGGCGGACATATTTATCTTCTTCAATACGAGACAATGAAGTAATATGCCCGATTTGCGTATGTTGCGTCATCGTCAGATATTGCAGGATAGCACCGGAAGCAATGATACCGTTCTTCAGATGCTCCACTCCGAACCCTTTCAGGTTCTTCGTTTCAAAATGTTTCAGAAGTTTTTCGCGGGCCGTCGTTTCCGTAAATACCCAATCATCCAGCTCGAATGTGAAGAACTTACTGCCAAAATTACCCTCAAACATCAGCCGCTTGCCTCTTTCAAAAAGAATCTCTTTCGGACCGAAGTTATTCAACAGTTTATCTACATAATCAAAAGGTCCCTCTGCTGTAAGAAATTCACCGGTAGATATGTCGAGAAAAGCGACTCCGCAGGAAGCCTTGCCGAAATGAACGGCAGCCAGAAAGTTGTTCTCTTTATAATTCAGCACATTATCATTGATAGAAACGCCGGGAGTCACCAATTCGGTTATACCTCGCTTCACCAACTTTTTCGTCATTTTCGGATCTTCCAACTGATCACAGATAGCGACACGCTTTCCGGCACGAACCAGTTTAGGAAGATACGTATCGAGAGCATGATGGGGAAAACCCGCCATCTCAATGGTTTTACCTTTTCCGTTTGCACGTTTTGTCAGTGTGATTCCCAGAATTTCGGAGGCAACAATGGCATCTGTAGAATATGTTTCATAAAAGTCGCCGCAACGAAACAGCATCACTGCATCCGGATGTTGCGCCTTCAAATCCAGAAACTGTTTCATCATCGGGGTAAGGACGATTTCTTCTTTGTTCACGGTTCTCTCCTTTTCTTCTTTATTTAAAGTAAACAATTGCGTTATCTTTGCAAAGATAACGGTTTTCCGGCAGAGAATCAACGGTATCCCCCGTTTCAATTTTCAAAATAAGTGTTGCATACTTTTAAAAAGGGAGGATGTTTTTCTTAACAAACAGGAAGATAATATTAAAACGTGTTATAAAACATATTATTTTTCTTGGATAATTTGCTAATATCACAGAAGTCCGTACCTTTGTAATGTGTTTTTCATAGTATTAGATTTAAGGTTAACAAAGGTTGGGTCAAGGCGTTGACCCTTTTTTTATGCCCGTACGGCTCAAATAGCAAAACCTACTTTTTTCTATCTTCAAATAAAGCGATTATGACTGCTTTTAGAACAGGATAAAAGATTATCAAGGCTTTCGCACTCCAAATGGTTAAAAGTATACCATATAAGATTGGCATTATTTGAATCTTATATGGGTCCTTGAACAATCCTAAAACGCATAAACTTATCCCACTTAAAAAAATCACTAAAAAGAATACTGCACATATAAATATGGGAAACGGACCGTCATATTCAGTAAAATCGGCTAATCCAAGCCATTTCTTCCATTTTCTCCACCGTTCTATCCTCCTTTCTTCCGGTTCCCTTTCCTTCCTCATTCTCTCCGACTCTATCACACGCCGACGGAATTCCTCTTGAGGACGCTGTAAGCTGAGATTGTATCTCCGCATCTTTTCGCTGATGCGTTTCTTTTTTCTTTTTGTCATTCTTGTATTTATTATTTCTTGTGGTTTTTACCTAATTTATTTCTTTTCTGCCTGATAGACTCCAAAAATAATGCAACCTGCTCCCAATAATGTAATCCACGTGATTTTTTCGTGGAGAATGATAACCGAAGCTACCATTGTTACCAACGGATTGAGATAGATATAATTGGAGGCTCTAACGGTTCCCAACTGTTTCAATACCACATTCCAGAGGACATAACAAACCAGGGATGCCAGAACGGCCAAAAATAAGAGATTGGATAATACAACCGGTTTTAAAAGTACATCGAAATCAGATTGTAACGGATGAAGAAGAAAAGCGGGAAGTATGGTCAATACTCCATAAAAGAATATTTTGCGGGTGATAAATACAGTGGGGTAACGCCCTGTCATTTTTTTTATCACCAAACTATAAAATGCCCACGACAGGGCGGCAAGTAAAGTGAGCAAATCCCCTACCGGAGATAACTTGAGTACGAAACTACCGTTGAAGACCACCAATCCCACCCCAATTAAAGCTAATATGGAACCGTAAATCAAACCTTTGGTGGCTTTTTCACTCTTATAAAAGAAAAGGGAAAGAATGGTAGTAAGCAGGGGAGCTGTGCAAATGATGAAAGCGACATTGGATGCTTGCGTAATTCCCAAAGCTGTATTCTCTGTAAAGAAATAGAGTGAACCACCGAAAAAACCTCCTGCCATCAACCAAAGTTCGTCTTTCCAGTTACTCGTAAACAGACGTTTGGGGGAAATCACCAAAATGCCCAGATAAGCAACGAGAAAACGATACAAGAATATCTCCTGTGGGGTCAGTCCGTGATTAATCAATACTTTGGTTGATATGAAAGTCAATCCCCAGATAGCAACTACAAGTATCGCAATCAGATGGTAATATCCATGCTTCAATTCCATAATGGTGGTGATGTTTGTTTAATAGAGTGCAAAGATAGCGAGAAGTTATGGAATGTTTGTTTGGAGAAGTAACAAAAAGCCCGTACCTTTGTTTATGTTCAAAGAAAGCTCCTAAAATAAGGTATAAGTTATGGAAAAATATATAGCACCGGACAGGAAACGTATCCCCTATGGTATGATGAACTTTGCAGTAATCCGCCGCGACGACTGTTATTATGTGGACAAAACCCGGTTTATACCCATGATAGAAGAAGCGGACAAGTTTTTCTTCTTTATTCGTCCGCGCCGTTTCGGCAAAAGCCTCACTGTAAATATGTTGCAGCACTATTATGATATACTTGCCAAGGATAAGTTCGAAGCGCTGTTTGGCGACCTTTACATCGGAAAGCACCCTACGCGCGACCGGAACAGCTATCTGGTACTATACCTTAACTTCTCCGGAATAGTAGGCGAACTGCACAACTACCGCAAGGGACTGGACGCGCATTGCCAAACAATGTTCGACTACTTCTGTGACATTTACGCCGACTTTCTCCCCAAAGGCATCAAGGAAGAACTCGACAAAAAAGAAGGAGCTGTCGAACAAATTGAATACCTGTTCACAGAATGTAATAAGACCAACCAACGTATTTACCTCTTTATCGACGAATACGACCATTTCACCAATGCCATCCTCTCGGATATAGAAAGCCTGCACCGCTATACGGACGAAACACATGGCGAAGGTTATCTGCGCGCCTTCTTCAATAAAATTAAAGCCGGAACCTATTCCAGTATCGAGCGTTGTTTCATTACCGGTGTAAGCCCCGTGACAATGGACGACCTCACAAGTGGTTTCAATATCGGAACCAACTACTCGCTCACACCGGAATTCAACGAGATGATAGGTTTCACGGAAGAAGAAGTGCGCCAAATGCTCACTTACTATTCTACCACCAGTCCATTCAACCACAGTGTGGACGAACTGATAGAAATAATGAAACCCTGGTATGACAACTACTGCTTTGCAGAAGAATGTTATGGTGAAACTACTATGTACAACTCCAATATGGTACTCTACTTCGTCAAGAATTATATTCAACGAGGCAAAGCCCCCCGGGATATGGTAGAAGACAATATCCGTATCGATTACGAAAAATTGCGTATGCTCATCCGGAAGGACAAAGAGTTTGCCCATGATGCCTCCATCATACAAACATTGGTGAGCAAAGGCTATGTCACCGGAGAACTGAAAAAAGGTTTTCCTGCTGTCAATATTACCAACCCCGACAACTTTGTGAGCCTGCTCTACTATTTCGGTATGCTCACCATTAGCGGCACGTATGAAGGAAGGACCAAACTCACCATCCCCAATCAGGTAGTCCGCGAACAAATATACACCTATCTGCTGAGTACCTACAACGAAGCCGAACTCAATTTCAGCAGTTACGAAAAGAACGAACTTGCCAGCGCTCTTGCCTACCGAGGCGACTGGAAAGCCTATTTCGGTTATATTGCCGACTGCCTGAAACACTACACTTCCCAGCGCGACAAGCAGAAAGGTGAATTTTTTGTCCATGGCTTTACGCTTGCCATGACGGCACAAAACCGTTTCTACCGTCCCATTTCCGAACAGGACACACAGGCAGGCTATGTCGACATTTTCCTCTGTCCGTTACTGGATATCTATTCAGACATGAAGCACAGCTACATTGTGGAACTGAAATATGCCAAGTATAAAGACCCTGAAAACCGCGTGGAAGAACTGCGACTGGAAGCTATTAACCAAGCCAATCGCTATGCTGACACTGATACGGTAAAGAGAGCAGTCGGCACTACACAGCTTCATAAGATTGTGGTTGTATACAAAGGAATGGATATGCCGGTATGTGAAGAAGTTTAATACAAAAAGGAACTCGCATTACAAGCGCATTATGCAAAAGAATCTTTCGAACGTGCGTATGATTTCCTGTATGGAAGTTATGCGCAAGGTTGTCCCCCAATATGATGCACGAATGAATATTTTCATTTCATCTCTCATATCTCTCATAAAACATAGATAAAGCACATATTATCAAATAGATAGTTTATGAGAGATATTTCCATAAGCCTGCATCTCTCATACTTTTCCCGTTATCTCTCATAGTTTTTTCACTCATCTCTCATATTTTCTCCCTTCAAATAGCCTTATACAACTCAACAAATATTGCTCTTTCCATTCTCACCAAACGGTTATTGATGTACCAATGTACTTATATCTTTAGTATAAACGCCTATCATTTACAGATAATCTTACCTACATAATAATCGTTCCACTAAAGTAAACAGAACAGTGCACTCCAGTAGAGAGCTCTGTTCACTCTAGTGAACGGTTCATTGCACTCTAGTGGAACGGTTATAATACTTATTCAATCCAGGGCAGACGCATTATATTTTTTACTATATTCTCCTTTGCTATTCCTTTGTTATATTATTGTTTATTAGTATA
>ENA-ORVB01001517-ORVB01001517.1-human-gut-metagenome-genome-assembly--contig:-NODE-1517-length-15363-cov-22.9592_pt1 | contig 15363 bp, 16 predicted proteins | sample MGYA00242090_ERZ509231 | MGnify/ENA primary metagenome ERZ509231 (study PRJEB26280, sample SAMEA2338798) | human gut metagenome | biome: human gut; feature: human-associated habitat; material: faeces...
ATTATTACTCAGTATTTTAAATTTATTTCTAACAATATGTGTTGCGGAATTAAGGTATAAGATTAAAGGGATGAAGATTGGTCTCTTAAGTTACCATAGGAATTATAACTATGGCTGGAATTTGCAATGTTATGCACTGATGACCGTCTTAAAATCAATGGGACATGAAGTCACTTTGATTGATAAGATGAAATTCTCTAACAAGTCTCTTTTGAAAAGGCTTAAAAGTGCTTGCGCCCGTATATTGCATCTAAATAGAGGAAAAAGTTATGAAGATGTGCAAAAAGAAAGAGGCGCAAATATAGCCCCATTTTTCGATAATCATATTTTTCCTCGAACATGTTGCATTAAAAATCAGAAAGGATATAGAAAGCTGCCACGTTTTGACGCTTTAGTGGTTGGTTCAGATCAAGTTTGGCGCAAGAAGTTGGTAAACCCACTTGCCGATTATTTCTTCAACTTTATCGATTATCCGGCCATCCTGATAAGCTATGCCGCTTCGTTCGGGGTTGATTATGCCGAATATTCGGATGAAGAGATTAATCGATGCGGAAAACTCATTGAAAGATTCAAAGCTGTGTCCGTAAGAGAGAGATCTGGAGTAAAACTTATCAAGGATGTCTATAAATGGCGTTGTAATCCGATTGTGATGCCAGACCCTACTCTTTTGTTGTCACGTCACGATTATGAGAAAATATCAGGAGTGTCCATGGGGCAAACATCAGGACTGTTCTGCTATATACTCGATATGACGGACGATAAAGAAAAGGTAATAGATAAAATCTCTACCATTTACTCCCTACAGCCAAAGATAATCAGCCTTGACGAAGAAAAGGCATATCCGTCCGTAGAGGAATGGCTGCAATCATTCCGTGACTCAGATTTTGTCTTTACAGACAGTTTCCACGGCTGTGTATTCTCGCTGATTTTCAGAAAGCCGTTTATTGCGTATGGAAATGCGAAGAGAGGAATAGCGAGGTTTGTCTCCTTACTTGATTCTTTCGGTTTACGTGAAAGGCTGATTGAATCATCTTCAGACATGGAACGGATGGATATGCAGAGCATTAAAAACATAAACAAAGAACATCTGGATGCAGTACAGGGCGAATTGCGTAAGAAAGCATTGGATTTTCTTTCAAAAGAATTGATATAAGATGAAGAATTGCATAAAAAAGATTTGCTTTATTTTATGGTCGGCCAGATTATTGCCTCATTATTGTGTGCTAAAATTTAAATGTATGCGAAAGGATGTTGAGGCATTGAAATACATTGATGACACACGGTATTTTGCAAAAGAAGGTGGATTCTTCGGAATACTCCACAAACGCCCGGAATATATAAGTGTGCTTTATTCTCGATTACAGGGAGCAGGGAAAATATTATCCGTACTTGGTCCTAAATATCCCTTCAAAATGCAAACAAAAGTTATCGGGGGGGGTATTTATATTGATCATCCTCACTACACGCATCTGAATGCGGAAAAAATAGGCAAGGATTTCAAAACCAAACATAATGTCACAATTGGAAATAACAGGGGCGGCATTCCCACCATCGGCGATAATGTTTTTGTGGGCGTGGGTGCGGTCGTTGTTGGCAAAATAAGGATTGGCAACAATGTTCAAATAGGTGCGAATGCAGTCGTCACAAAAGATGTTCCGGACAATGCTGTTGTAGTAGGAAATCCAGCTTACATAATAAGACTTAATGGTGAAAGAGTAAATATAAAGCTTTGATTGAATGAATGAACATTTGTCTACAACATTGACAGTTTATTACTCAATATTTTTGTCAATGATATTATGCTTTTCATCCTATTGGCTTATGTCATCCAATAGGATTGTAAAGATACAACAAAAATCTATCTTTAGCGATATAAGGTTTTGGATTCCATGCATCTTATATACAGTATTATTAGGGTTCAGATGGAATTTTGCTTTTGATTGGTGGCAATATTATCAGACTTTTGAATTTATCCAACATGGTGCATTGTATAGAGACAATACGGAAAAAGGATATCTCGCAATTAATTATATACTTGGACATATAGGTTTAAATTACTATTCCATATTTATATTAGAATGTTTTGTGTATTTCAGTTCGGTATTTCTGCTGTTAAAACACAACCGTAAGGCTTTGCTGATAGGGCTTTGTCTAGTGTTCATCGCTATGCGCTTTCGAACCTTAAACTTATCCAGGCAGCATTTTTCCATGTCATTTTTATGGATTGGTTTCTATTTCTTACTAAAAGACAAGTTGAAGAATTATATATTATTTGCAATACTTGCCTGTTCAATACATACATCCGCCATATTGTGGTCTATTCCTATGTTTTTCGCTAACAAGATGAAAAAGTTCATTAATCTAAAGGCTGCGCTTATTGTTTTTATCTTATGTTATGTGTTCAAAGCCATAGTTTTTGATTATATATTAAATACAGCTACTTTCTTTACAACCTACTTCATTACAAACAAAAGTTACGATACGGCGCAAATGTTATCCGACACTTTCATGTGGGAAGAGCAAAGTAATTTTAGATTATTGATAGAATTCTTTAAAGGCTTTGCTTACATTATGTGTATGTATTATTGCTTAAAGAAGAAATATATAGATAATAGTAAAGACTATATCATATTAGTATTAGGGTATATCGGATTATGTTTGACGATATTTGGAACATCACATGAGATTGTTAGCCGGTTTATGCTTTACTTGTCCGTTTTCACCTATCTTGGATGGGGCATTATAAGTGTACACTTGATAAAGGGAAGAAAAAATACTCCTTGGTATATATTAATATTCGCAATCATAACTCTTGCCCATTATTTGTATTCAATGTATCCTGTCATAGAACATGAAGTGGAAAATGGTTGCTACATTGAATATAAGAATACTATACCATTATAAAACAACAAGTCGATGCCAACCAATCGTAAAACATTACATTATTATCCATCTCCTAAACCTGATGGCAAATATTCCAATCCTTACAGTATATATTATAGGGAAGCCTTGAGTAAGTACTTTAAGGTTGTAGATACACAATTATGGAAAGGCTGTTTGCTGCCCGTACAATTAGCTTGGGCTGCACTGACAAAAGCAGATGTATATATATACAATTGGATAGAGAACTTTGAATATAAACATCTGAAAAGAATACAATTTGGTTTGTTACTTTTAGGGTTTAGAATTGTCAAGTGGCGTAAGAAGAAATTAGTATGGATGCTTCATAATTTACAGCCCCATTCTGTTGCTGGCGGACGTTACTCACAAAAAATCATGTCGTTCTTATTTTGTCACTCTGATGTCATTATTGCTCATTCCAAGGAAGCAGTCCAATATGCACAACAGGTGGCTAAAGGCAAAGTAATGTACAGGTGTCATCCTATTATTCCACAAAAAAAGAATGTTTTAATTCCTGACGAGCCAACAGAAAAATATGATATTTTAATATGGGGGACAATCTTACCTTATAAAGGCATACCCGAATTTTTGGGCTATTTGACATCAACGGACACCTGTTTTAAAATATTAATTGTAGGGTATTGCAAAGATGAGAATCTAAAAAAATCAGTGATGGCTTATTGCAATGACCACATAACATTTATAAACGAACGAATTGATTTTAGTGCTCTGAATGTTTTGATTAAAAACAGCAGGTATGTTCTATTTCCTTATATCGGTGATAGTGTTTCCAGTTCTGGTGCATTGATAGATACGATTGCAATGGGGGGGAATCCAGTCGGTCCTAAACGGGGAGCATTTAAAGATTTGTCAGAAGAAGGCTGTTGCTTAGTTTACAATAATTATACTGATTTGATGAGGATTCTACATGGTAATCATCAAATAGACCAATCAACCATAAAAACTTTTATGCACAACCATTCATGGAACAATTTTGTAGAATCAATCATAAATGAACTGTAAAATCTATGACAACATTTTCGGTGATAATACCACATCGTAACTCTTTACAGACATTGGCGAAAGCAATTAATTCTGTGCCCGAAAGTAATGCTATAGACGTTATTGTGGTGGATAATAGCGCAAAGCCAATAAAAGAGAAAGACATTGCAAATGATGTGCATCGCAGATTCAAACTTTGTTATTCAAATCCTCTGAAAGGAGCAGGGCATGCACGCAATGTAGGCATCCAACATGCGCATGGAGATTATCTTATTTTTTGCGATGCCGATGATTATTTCACGGAACAGTTTTTCAAAGGAATAACAAACTTTGAGAAAAAGGGATACCATAAAAAGGATGTCATCTTCTTTCGGGCAGAAAGTGTATATGCAAACAGCGGTAAACCCGCAAGCAGAGAAAAAAACTATATGCAATGGTTTGATAGATATGAGGCAAGTCACTCGAAAAATGATTTTGACGCTTTGCGGTTCTATTACTTCGTACCGTGGGGCAAATTCTATCGTCGGGAATATATCCAGGAAAAAAATATCGAGTTTGACGAAGTACCGGCTTCAAATGACATCATGTTCACGACAAAGGCTGCAATGAATACGAATAAGTTTGCAATAGACCATAGCGTAATATATGTTGTAACGGTAACGGAAAATTCACTTACTCGGACAAAATCAAGTACGAATCTAAAAAGCCGTTTTTTGGTATATATCAATCATAATAGATATTTAAAAGAGCGTGGTTATAAAAGATATAGTATTGATTTGCTACGACCGTTGAAAAAACTTTTCTTTAGTAGCATTTATGATGGGGTATGGGGACTTCATCAATTGCTCACAAAAAAAGCCAATCCTTTTGATTTCATTTATAAATATTTATAAGATGAAAAAAATATTGTATGTCAGAACAGGTCCTTATGATTTGAATATCAATTCATATAACGTTCAAGAAATAGGTCTCAGTAAGGCTTTTTGTAAATTAGGTTACGATGTGGATATTATTACGTTCAAGAAGCATAATCCCAAGCAGTCAACCATTTTTAAATGTGGAAATAATAAGGTAAGGCTGATTGAGAAAAAAAGATTTAGATGGCTACGTTGGGGACTTAATTTTGAAATTTGCACGGAGAAATTTCTTACTCAATACGATTATGTAATAAGTGCCGAATATATGCAATTAGAGACTTTTTTGTTGTCAAGAAAGGCTAAAAGAATGTTTATGTATAATGGACCATATTACAATTTGTTCATGTTTAAGTGGTTTTCACCTATATATGATTTCATTTTTACAAAAAAAATAAATGCTAATGTAAAATGTATATTTACGAAATCTGTATTGTCTGAACAGTTTTTAGCAGCCAAGGGTTATAAACAGGTTTCAACGGTTGGAGTCGGACTTGATACCGAAAGGTTTGATAATGAAACCACCATTAAACCTGATACTCAAAAGATAGTTGACTTTATGCGTAATAATAAATGTATTTTATATGTAGGTGCTTTAAGCGAACGTAAAAATTACCCTTTTTTATTAAGCGTATATGAAAAGCTTCTAGAGTATGATGCAAGTATCAAGTTTGTAGTGATAGGAAAAAGTGTTGTAGGAGCGTTTGAGAAACTGGTTGGAATCAAAAATCAACATTTTGAAGAAAAGTGTTTGAAAAGTATAAGTGATAAGGCAAAGGGCGGCATATACAGAGTTGAAAAAATCGAAAACTCACAACTGAAGTTTATCTATCCATTTGCTAAAGCCTTTTTATTGCCATCAAAACTTGAAATTTTTGGAATGGTGTTGATGGAAGCAATGTATTTAGGTGCTCCTGTTATTACATCTGAAAACGGTGGTAGTATGACTCTTATACACAATAGAAAAACAGGTCAAATAGTCAAAGAATTCAATTCGGACAAATGGAGTGAGGCCGTAATAAAATATCTGACAGACACTGATTATACAAAACAAGTAATCTACAATGCGCAAAAGCTGATACAAAAAGAATATAATTGGAATGTTATAGCACAAAAAATGAATAACATAATGAATAAATTTGAATGAAGCCATGAAACTAAAAACATATCTGTCAGAATATATAGAGCCAAATGGCAAGCTTGCATGGAAAGAACCCTCTTTTTTATGCGTATGCCTATACTATATATTGCAACATCATAAATCAATGATTTACAGAGTACTATTTACCCCCCCCCTATTGGATTTTATCAATTTTAACAGGTATCAATATACCGAGAACTACTAAGATAGGGAAAGGATTACGCATTCATCATTATGGATGCATTATTATAAATTCGTATTCGGTAATAGGCGATAATTGCACTATCCGGCATGAAGTTACGATTGGCAACCGTAATTCGGATAGGGATTGTCCCATTATCGGCAATAATTGTAACATTGGCGCAGGTGCTAAAATATTGGGTGCTATCAAAATAGGAAACAATGTAGACATTGGTGCCAATGCTGTGGTTATTACAGATGTTCCTGATAATTGTATCGCAGTAGGAGTACCTGCGAGAATTATCAAGAAATATGAGAAAAATTCTGAATAAATTGGTCAGTAAACAAAAAGGAGAACCCTTCACTTTTGACAAGGAAATTCCGTTATCTTACATCATTAAGTTACTTTTCAACAAATGTGTCGCATTGCTTTATGGCTTCATCAGATTAGGTAAGTTAAAAGTATTTGTAAATCCAACAAGCACAGTGAAATGCCCATCAAAAATACATTGCGGTAAAAATTTCAGCATCGGTCCTTATTGTTATATTGATGCCCTTTCGCATCAAGGGTTAATATGCGGGGATAATGTTTCCATGGGATTTCATACACATATTGAATTGACTGGCTCTATGCATTTGCTTGGCAAAGGTATGAAAATAGGCAACAATGTCGGATTGGGAACACATGGGCATTACGGAAGCGGTGCTGGTTTTGTTGAAATAGGAAATGATACCATTTTCGGTAACTATGTAAGCATCCATCCTGAAAACCACAATTATAAAGATTTGAACATACTTGTACGTTTACAAGGCGTAAATTCTAAAGGTGGGGTAAAAATTGGTTGTAATTGTTGGATTGGAGCAAAGGTTACAATTTTAGATGGAACTGTAATTGGTAATAATTGTATAGTTGCTGCTGGAGCTGTTGTTTCTGGCAGCTTCCCTGATAATGTTATAATCGGCGGAATTCCTGCAAAAATTATAAAGATGAGAAAATGATAAATAGAATCCAAAATAAGAAGAAGTAATTAATAATGTCGAATATTTTATTTATTGGAGGAGCCGGTTTTATCGGTTCCAGTCTTGTTCGCACCTTTATTCATGAACCGAAATTCAAGGTTTTCGTGTTTGAACCTGTTTTTGCTAATGCAAATAGGTTGGTTGATATAGGAAATGAAATCACAATCATCAGAGGGGCTATTGCGGATTTTGATTTGCTGAAATGCGTGATAGAAGATCATAAGATAAACATTGTCGTCCACCTTGTTTCAACACTTGTTCCCGGCAGCACGTATGAAGATTTTAAGCGTGAGTTTGAGAATGTGGTATTCCCAACGTCAAGGCTTATGGAACTTTGCGCTGACAAAAATGTGAAGTTCGTATATTTTTCATCAGGTGGAACTGTGTATGGCAACAGCAAGAGCGGAGAGAAGTTTAAAGAAACCGATATGCTTTCTCCTATTTCTTATTATGGGCTGACAAAACAGATAATAGAGAGCAACATATTGTTTGAAAACAGGCGCGGCAATTTGGATTATCTCATTATCAGACCTTCAAATCCGTTTGGCAAAGGACAATCATTGCATGGAAATCAAGGTTTTATTGCAGTGGCTATAGGAAAAATTCTTGGCGGCGAGCCAATTGAGGTTTGGGGCGACGGCAGCAGTGTGAGGGATTATCTTTATATAGAAGACCTTGCTGACGCATTCTATAAGCTAATAATATCAGGAGTCAATGATGAAATCATAAACATCGGAAGCGGTTATGGCTATTCGGTTAACGACATTATTGGCAGGCTTCGCAATTGTATCAACATTCCGTTTGACGTTGTATACAAAGACAGCAGAAGTGTCGATGTCAATTCGATGGTTCTGGATATATCAAAATTGAAATCATTGATAGACGTAAAACACACCCACCTTGAAGATGGAATAAAGATGTTCTTTGAATATGTGAAACAAGCAATAAACAAGAAATGAGCCCGATACTTACAATTTGCATACCGACATATAACCGTTTGGACATCTTACGGAATACAATCTCAAGCATTTATTCTGATTTGGACGGTGTAAGCCTTGATGATTTTGAAGTTGTAGTTTCAGACAATTCAAAAGAACATACCACGCAGCCTGTAATTGAGGAATTCAAGTATGAAAACCTGCACTACTATCCTACCGACTGTGAAGGATTCCGAAATTCTTTTTTTGCATTGTCGTATGGAAAGGGTGACTACTTGAAACTAAATAACAATTATACCATGTTTCGGAAAGGCTCATTAAGGATATTGATTGAGCAATTGAAAAGTCTTAAAGACAATAAGTGTCAAGTAATATACACCAATGGACTCCGCAAAATAAAGAATGTGGCATATTATGATACGTTCGACAGTTATATGGCAGGACTTTCATATTTCTGTTCATGGAGTGCTGGCTATGGAATGTGGCGTGAAGATTTTGAAAGAGTAAAAAACAATGTGGAAATTGACAAGTTTTTTCCACAGACCTCTTTGCTGCTTTCCCAAAGTTACAAGCATGATTTTGCCATTGATGACAGAAGCTTATTTGAAGACCAGCATGTGCCTAAAAAGGGTGGATATAATATCTTTAAGGTGTTTTCTGTAGATTTCCTTAATCTTATTCATGGAGCATACTCATATGGTACAATATCCGAAAAGACATATAAAAAGATAAAACGAGACCTGCTCTATAAATATCTTTCGGTTAGGTACTTCAAAACGGTGATAGCCCGTTTGGATAATTTTGAGCATACAGGCATAAAGAAAAACATTACGGTCTATTATGCTAAATGGCAGTATATCTTAATGTTGCTTGTGGCTGTATGTACTCCATTGATAGTTATTTATCGCAAGATAAGATAATCTTTATTTGTTGTGTGCCTTATGCCATCATGCACATGACGGCTTCGATTTTTTGAAGCATTTTTCGCCAATAAAAACCAACCATATTTTATGAAAATAGCATTCATCAGCACCCGTGGCATACCAAACAACTACGGGGGCTTCGAGCAGTTTGCGGAATACATATCCGTGGGACTGGCAAAGAGAGGGCATGAAGTGACGGTGTACTCGCCGAAGTTCCATCCATATAAAGAAAGCGCTTACAAAGGCGTTAGGATAAAGCACATATACAGCCCGGAGACGTGGATGGGTAGTTCTGTTGGAAGTTTCTTTTATGATTTTTCTTCGCTGAAAGACGCCTTAAAGAACGAGGACTTTGACATAATCTATGAAGCCGGCTATACAAGCATCATTCCCGCTTATATCTGGTTTAACGTGAAAAAGCGAAAACGTCCGATATTCACAACGAACATGGACGGACTGGAAAACAAACGCTCGAAGTTCAGCCCCATGGTGCGCCGCTTTCTTGATTGGGAGGAGAAAATGGCTGTGAAATACAGTCATTATCTCATTGCCGACAATATGGGCATTCACGATTATTACAAGGAAAAATACGGAAAGGAGAGCAAGTTCCTTGCATACGGGGCGGACATCCACGACGACTTCAACGCTGAATACCTGAAAGAGTTCGGACTCCAACCTGATGAATATTACATTCTCATCGCCCGCCTCGAACCAGAAAACAATATCGTGATGGCCATAGAAGGTTACCTTCATTCTAAGGAGAACGGACGCAGGCCGCTGATTGTGGTGGGCAAGACGAACACCCCGCACGGGAAAGAGCTTGTGGCAAAATATGGCAATGAAAAGAGCGTAAGGTTCGTGGGAGGCATCTATGACTTTAAAAGGCTGGATTCGGTCCGCCATTTCTCCCGCGCTTATTTCCACGGACACAGCGTAGGGGGTACTAATCCCTCGCTGCTTGAAGCAATGGCTGCTGGATGTTTCGTGCTGGCCCACGATAACATCTTCAACCGTGCCGTACTGAAAGGTAATGCCTTTTATTATCCAACAGCCGAGAAAGTTACGGAATATCTGAATGGCATGGATGAGATCACGGGTAAGTACAAAACAGATTATGTATCTGCCAATATTGAGGTGATAAGGAACGAATATTCGTGGGAACACTTGGTGGACGAACACGAGAAATATTTCTATTGGCTTCTGGAGCAAAGCAAATAGGCATAGTCTTCTTACGATGGAAAACATGCGGCATTTGTTTCTGGAGCTTCTGCGCTCCGGACTTTGGGGAAGTTCTCCGAATCCTGAACTTTTTATCCGTGCGGACTGGAAGTCCATATTCAAACTGGCTGACATTCAGACGGTCGGCGCAATTGTGCTTGACGGTGTGTCTTTGCTGCCCAAAGATGTTCATCCGCCTTTGGACATTAAGATGCGGCGCATAGGTGTCATGCAGCAAGTGGAACGGATAAACGCTGTGCATAGAAAGACCTTGGCGGTAATACATACGACTTTGACGAATGAGGGGATACATGAGGTGTATATGAAAGGGCAAATCGTCGCCACACGTTATCCCAAGCCCTTGCACCGGCAACCGGGAGATATTGATTTCGTAGTTTCAAAACGCGATTATGCCAAGACATTGAAGGTGTTGTCCACCATAGGCAAGGTGGATTTCGGAATGGTGCATGAACATCATGGGATGGCCTGGATAAACGGGGTGACGGTTGAGCCGCACTACAAAGTCCATAATTTCCAGCGTCCGTCAACGGACAAAGCCATGCAATCGATGTTCGAGGACGTATTCCCAGACCATTTGGTGAAGGTCGATATCGATAGTGGTGGCTTACCTTCGTTTCCGCCAACTTTTGAAAGCGTTTTTCTTGTGAGCCACATGGTGAACCATGTGTATGAGGAGGGGCTTGGACTAAGACAGATTGTGGATTATGCCATGTTCCTCAACCAATGCGGCGGGGACATCATGGTTGAGCAGCATACAGCGTATCTCCGACGGATGCGGATGTTCAGGGCCTGGCGGCTCTTTACTTGTATCTGCGAACGGCAGTTGGGATTGAAACGTCCTGCCTTTGTCGAACCGTTTTCAAAGAAAGAAGAGGAGATGGCGCAACGGTTGTTCGATGATGTGATGCGTGTCGGAAATTTCGGGCGCGGGGAATATGTGTTTCAACATAATGGGTTGGCCGATGCCTTAAAAAATTATCGTTGGGTTGTCGGCAGATGCCTGTCGCTTCGTTTTGTCTGTCCGAGTGAGGCCGATTGGTGGATTGTGTCTAAGGCATATAGATTTTTCAAAAAAAAGGAAACCCTGAAAAAACATACGACAAGATGATGAAAGGAATTGTTTTAGCCGGTGGAAGTGGTACAAGATTGTATCCTATCACAAAGGGAATCAGCAAGCAGCTCATTCCGATTTTCGATAAACCGATGATCTATTATCCCATCTCGGTGTTGATGTTGGCCGGGATAAAGGAGATTCTGATTATCTCCACTCCATACGACCTGCCGGGATTCAGGCGGTTGCTGGGTGACGGCAGCCAGTTCGGGGTAAGGTTTGAATATGCCGAGCAACCTTCGCCCGATGGACTGGCGCAGGCGTTCATCATCGGAGAAGAATTTATAGGTAATGATTGCGCCTGTCTGGTGTTGGGAGACAACATCTTCTATGGTGCTGGACTGACTGCGATGTTAAGGCAAGCCGTGAAGGATGCCGAGGAGAACAAGAAAGCTACGGTGTTTGGTTATTGGGTGAGCGACCCGGAGCGTTACGGCGTGGCGGAGTTTGACAAGGACGGCAACTGCCTGAGCATCGAGGAGAAGCCTGAAAAGCCGAAGAGCAATTATGCCGTGGTAGGTCTGTATTTCTATCCGAACAAGGTGGTGGATGTCGCCAAGCACATCAAGCCTTCAGCCCGTGGGGAACTGGAGATTACAACAGTGAACCAAGAGTTTCTGCGTGGCAATGAATTGAAGGTGCAGACCATGGGACGTGGCTTCGCATGGCTGGATACGGGCACGCATGATTCCCTCTCGGAAGCATCGACTTTCATTGAGGTCTTGGAGAAACGCCAAGGGTTGAAAGTAGCTTGTCTGGAAGGTATTGCTTATCGGAAAGGTTGGATTACGGCGGAGAAACTTCGTGAGGTTGCCCAACCGATGCTGAAAAACGATTACGGAAAGTATCTGCTCTCGATTTTGGATGAGAAAGAAGAAACGTTGGAAAAGAATTTAGAGTACTAAGAACGATGGAAGTAATAAAGACTGATATTGAAGGCGTTGTCATCATCGAACCGCATATCTTCAAGGACGCAAGAGGCTATTTCTTCGAGAGCTTCTCGCAAAGGGAGTTCGATGAAAAAGTCGGCCACGTGGAGTTCGTACAGGACAATGAAAGCATGTCATCGTATGGCGTGATGCGTGGGTTGCATTTCCAACGTCCGCCGTTCACACAAGCCAAATTGGTAAGATGCGTAAAAGGAAAAGTGTTGGATGTCGCCGTTGACATACGCAAAGGTTCGCCGACCTACGGCAAGCATGTGGCCGTAGAGCTGACGGAGGACAACCACAGGCAGTTTTTCATCCCGAAAGGTTTCGCCCACGGTTTCGCAGTGTTGAGCGAGACGGCGGTGTTCCAGTATAAATGTGATGAGTTCTACCATCCCGAAGCGGACGGGGGTATCAGCATCTTGGACGGCAGTTTGGGTATAGACTGGCGTATACCCACGGAACACGCCATACTGAGTGAGAAAGACACGAAGCATCCTTTATTGAAAGATTTTGATTCACCGTTTACTTATCAACAATAAATCGGACAACACATGAACATACTTGTAACAGGCGCAAACGGACAGCTCGGCAACGAGATGCGCATTGTCAGCAAAAGTACAAACGACAATTATACGTTTACGGATGTGGTCGAAGCGGAAGGCGTGGAGACAATCCTTCTTGACATGACCGATGCGGAAGCCGTAAAACGTATGGTGAAAGAGAGAAACATAGGTTGCATCGTAAATTGTGCCGCTTACACCAACGTGGACAAAGCGGAAACAGACGAGGCTCTTTGCTGCAAACTGAATGCCGAAGCCCCAAGAATATTGGCCGAGGCCATGAAAGAGGTGAACGGACTGCTTGTGCAGATTTCCACAGACTATGTTTTTGGAGGAGATCCGTACAACACGCCTTGCCGTGAGGATCAGAAAGGTACGCCAACGGGAGTTTACGGCCAAACCAAGCTGGAAGGAGAACAGAATATAGAGGCAGTGGGTTGCGATTACCTCATTATCCGCACGGCATGGCTTTACTCGGAATTTGGCAAGAACTTCGTCAAGACGATGCTCAACCTTACGGCTACAAAGCCGAAGCTGAACGTTGTGTTTGACCAGGCCGGCACGCCGACTTACGCATACGACCTTGCCGTTGCTATAAAAACAGTGTTGGCTGATTATGAAAAAGAATGCCCCAAAGCGGGTTACAGCAAGAAAGGCATATATCACTTCAGCAACGAGGGCGTATGCTCTTGGTTCGACTTCACAAAGAAAATAGCCGAACTTGCAGGTAATACTGCTTGTGACATTCAGCCTTGTCACAGCGATGAATTCCCCAGTCCGGTGAAACGTCCGGCGTATTCGGTGCTTGACAAGACGAAGATCAAAGAGACATTCGGCGTGAAAGTTCCCTATTGGACAGACTCGCTGAAAGTCTGCATGGGCAACATGAAAGCCATCAAATAACATCATTCAAAACAAAAACTTAGATAAAATGGAATTCAAGAGAAACATCATGATAACGGGCGGAGCCGGCTTCATCGGCTCGCACGTAGTCCGCCTGTTCGTAAACAAATATCCAGAATACAGGATAATAAACCTCGACAAGCTGACGTATGCTGGCAATCTGGCCAACCTTACGGACGTTGAGGACAAGGAAAACTACGTATTCGTGAAAGCCGACATCTGCGACTACGAAACCATCAAGGCATTGATGGCGAAGTACGACATTGACGGAATCATCCACCTCGCCGCCGAGAGTCACGTTGACCGTTCCATCAAAGACCCGTTCACGTTCGCTCACACCAACGTAATCGGCACGCTGACATTGCTTCAAGCAGCCAAGGTATACTGGGAAAGCAAACACGACGGTTATGAGGGCAAACGTTTCTACCACATCTCTACGGACGAGGTTTACGGTGCGTTGGAACTGACAAATCCGGAAGGAATAGAGTCACCGTTCACCACTAAGGCAAGTTCGGAACACCACCACGCCTACGGCAAGGAATTCTTTACCGAAGAGACGAAGTACAACCCGCACTCTCCTTACTCGGCATCGAAGGCAAGCTCCGACCACTTTGTCCGCGCCTTCCACGACACATACGGAATGCCGACCATCGTAACCAACTGCTCGAACAACTACGGGCCTTACCAGTTCCCGGAGAAGCTGATACCTTTATTTATCAACAACATTCGCCACAAAAAACCGCTTCCCGTCTACGGAAAGGGCGAAAACGTGCGTGACTGGCTCTATGTGGAAGACCACGCAAGGGCGATAGACCTGATTTTCCACGAAGGCAAAACAGCCGACACGTACAACATAGGCGGCTTCAACGAATGGAAGAACATCAACATCATCAAGGTGGTCATCAAGACCGTTGACCGCCTGCTCGGCCGCAAGGAAGGCGAGGACATGGACTTGATTACCTATGTGACCGACCGCAAGGGACACGATATGCGTTACGCCATTGACTCCCGCAAGCTGCAACGCGAACTTGGTTGGGAACCGAGCCTGCAATTCGAGGAAGGTATAGAGAAGACCGTGCGTTGGTATTTGGACAATCAGGCTTGGATGGACAATGTGACGAGCGGCGATTACCAAAAATATTACGACGAGATGTATAAGAACAGATAATACATAGAATTGAATTACAGATGAGATTGATCAATTGAAATAAACGCTATTTAGAGGAGAGTCATAACGCTAAAACTCTCCTCTAATGAATATTTTTATAAAACACGCATTTTATAATGCGATATGCAAAAACGACTATGGAAAGAGATTCTGTGCATTAGCAAGAAACACCGTAATACTCGTAATGCTTCTTGCATTGGGAAGTAGAGTCAATGCACAGACGATGTATGGGACAACAGGTTTGCTCCATGCTCCTACCGCTGACATGCAGCGTGACAAGACGTTCATGGTAGGTGGCAACGTACTGCACCTTACACCGTTGCATTATATTAGCAGCAACGAAATAAAATACACGTTCAACTATTACTTGAACATCAGTAAGTTTCCAATTTTAGGGTAGCCCCTTTTAGACGGGTGCCAGCAGGCACCCG
>ENA-ORVB01001520-ORVB01001520.1-human-gut-metagenome-genome-assembly--contig:-NODE-1520-length-15335-cov-2.77094_pt1 | contig 15335 bp, 11 predicted proteins | sample MGYA00242090_ERZ509231 | MGnify/ENA primary metagenome ERZ509231 (study PRJEB26280, sample SAMEA2338798) | human gut metagenome | biome: human gut; feature: human-associated habitat; material: faeces...
TTATTGTGAATAAACGTAAAGCAATAGAAATTCTTTTTATTCTTGCGATTATTTATAGTGTGTTATCTATCAATAAAGTACAGGTCAATCAGGATATTACATCATACCTGCCAGCCGATAGTGAGACAAGACAGGGATTGTCTATTATGGACGAACAGTTTGTTACATATGGCAGTGCTAAGGTTATGCTTACCAATGTCACCTATAATCAGGCAGACGAGCTTGTAAGCGAACTTGAGGACATTGATGGAGTTAAGCAGGTAACATTTGATGACTCATCAGACCATTATAAAGGTACAGATGCTTTGTTTGATATTACATTTGATGGAACGGAAGATGAGGATATAAGCAAACAGGCATTGAATGATGTCAAGGATACGTTATCAGATTATGACGTATATGTTTCAACGGAGGTTGGTTCGGAAGAAGATAGTGCGGAATCACTGTCAAAGGATATGAACATTATTCTTGTACTGGCAGTAATTATTATAGTAGTTGTGTTAATGCTTTCAACAAAGGCATATCTGCAAATTCCAGTATTGCTCATAACATTTGGTGTTGCGGCAATTCTTAATATGGGAACTAATTACTGGTTCGGTACTATTTCGTCTATCACCAACTCGATAGCAGTAGTGTTACAGCTTGCACTGGCTATTGACTATGCGATTATTCTCTGCGACAGATTTATGGAGGAGCACGAAACGCTTAATGCGGAAGAAGCGGTAAAGGTTGCACTCTCAAAGGCTATTCCAGAGATTAGTTCATCATCACTTACAACTGTATCAGGTATGGTTGCAATGATGTTTATGCAGTTCAGGCTTGGTTATGATATGGGTATTATATTGGTTAAGGCCATTATTATAAGTCTTATATCAGTATTCTTTCTTATGCCGGGAGTACTGCTTATATTTGCCAAGGGAATTGATAATACACATCACAAATGTTATGTGCCAAAGATTACAATTGTTGGTAAATTTGCTAATAAGACCAAATATATAATTCCACCTTTATTTATAGTATTTCTTATAGCAGCAGCTGTATTTTCAAATAACTGCCAGTATATTTATGATACAAGCTCAATTGTGAGTGCGAAAAAGAGTAATGCTAAGATAGCAGAAGAAAGAATAGAGGATACATTTGGCAAGAGCAACCAGTTAGTTGTTATGGTGCCAAAGGGCGATTATGAGTCAGAGAAGAGAGTGTTAGGCAAATTAGATAATCTAAGCTATGTTACATCAACACTTGGTCTTGCAAATGTGTCAATTAATGATGATTATGTGCTTACGGATAAGTTAAATCCAAGGCAATTTGCTGAATTGATTGATATAGACAGAGAAGTAGTTGATGTGCTTTATATGGCATATGCTTATAATCAGGAGCAGTATGGTCCTGTATTTACAGGAGTTAATGATTATGAGGTTCCTATTATTGATATGTTCTTATTCCTTTATGACCAGTATAAGGAAGGTTATGTAACATTAGATAGAGATTTGGACGATAAGCTTAATACATTATATGATACACTCCACGATGCACAGTTACAGCTTCAGGGAAGCGATTATTCAAGATTTGTGCTTAACCTTTCACTTCCGGTAGAAGGTCAGGAAACATATGATGCATTGGAAGAAATCCGTGGTATTGCAGCTAAGTATTATGGCACAGATAATGTAGTCCTTGTTGGTAATTCTACAAGTGACCACGATCTTGAGTCATCATTTGCATCAGATAATATTATTATAAGCGTACTTACTGCACTTTTTGTTATGATAATTCTGTTCTTTACATTCCAGTCAGCAGGACTTCCAGTGCTTCTTGTTCTTACTATTCAGGGAAGTATATGGATTAACTTTGCTGTACCGGCATTACAGGGACAGACAGTATTCTTTATTGCATACCTGATTGTATCAGCAATACAGATGGGTGCTACAATCGATTATGCGATTGTTATATCTAACAGGTATTTGCAGTTAAAGAAGGAAATGCAGCTTAAAGATGCAATGATTGAGACACTTAACCAGTCATTCCCAACAATATTTACATCAGGTTCAATTCTTACCTGTGCAGGCTTCCTTATAGGTGAGATTGCCTCTGATGCGACAGTTGCTTCATAGGTGTTGCACTTGGACGAGGTACATTAATATCAATTATCCTTGTATTATTCGTGCTTCCACAGATACTTTTACTTGGAGATATAATTATTGAAAAGACAGCTCTTACAATGAATATTGCAAGACCACAGAAAGAAGTTGCCGGCAGGGTAAGAGTTACAGGACACGTCAAAGGTTATGTACAGGGTGAGATTGATGCTGACATTCAGGGAACATTCCAGGGACAGATGAAGGTATCAGTTGATTCACTAATTCCAGGACGTCAGGGACAGGTTACATATGAAGATACAGATAATCTTTTATTAACAGATAAAAGTGATGGTGTGGATAATACAGAAAATGTTACGAACAATACAGAGAAAGGAGATGAGCAGTAATGGTAAAGCTTAATACAAAATTTAATAAAATACTTGCAGTAATGCTGTCACTGCTCATTATCTTTGCGGCATTTGGAAATATTATTCCATATGTGGTACAGGCAGAGGAAGCTGACAGTGATGTTATAGTAATTTCCAGTGCCAGGGAACTTATTGAATTTGCCAATAACTGTAAATATGACAGTTACAGCAGGGGCAGGACAGTAAGACTTGCTACAGATATCAATTTATCTAATACAGATTTTAATGGAATACCATATTTTGATGGAACATTTGATGGTGCTAACCATACTATAAGAAGCTTTAATGTCGATTATAAGGGTTCAGATTATGGCTTTTTCCGTTACCTTGGAGAAAATGCTTATGTATGCAATTTTAGTGTATCAGGAAGCGTTAATACATCTGGTTCACAGAAGAATATAGGAGGAATTGCCGGTGTTAATTATGGTACAATAACTAACTGCACATTTTATGGAAAAGTCAATGGTACAACATATGTAGGTGCGATTGCAGGAATTAATAAGCCGGGTGCTAATATAACTAACTGTCTTAGTGATGCTGTTGTTACAGCAACTAACCAGACAGGTGGAATAGCTGGCAAGAATGAAGGACTTATAAGTGAATGTGTATCAAGAAGCCGCGTTAATACAGATGAATTAGCTTCATCACTTGATGTCGGTGGAGTTGATGTTGGAACATTTAATATTACACAGCACGTTGTAGACCGTAACGATATGGGTGGAATAGCAGGTAATTCATCTGGTGTTATTTCATCGTGTACAAATTATGGAACAATTGGATATAACCATACAGGTTATAATGTTGGTGGTATAGCAGGAAGCCAGAATGGAAAGATACTTAACTGTACCAACGAAGGCGATATATACGGCAGAAAAGATGTCGGCGGTATTGTCGGACAGGCAGAGCCTTATATAGAGTCTGAATATTTACAGGACAGAATTGATACAATTCAGGGCTCTGTTAATAATATAAGCAATACATTAAACAGCTTGTCAGATTCAATGAGCAGTGCTTCATCTAAGACAAGAGATTATGCAGAAAGCATTACTAACCAGTATAAGGAAGATGTTGATGTATTATCGGACTCTTTAAAGGAAGTATCTGACTCTATGCATGATAACCCTGATACAAGAGAGTATTTTGACAATATTAATAATGCACTTAATAAGATAAAAGACATTCAGGGGGATGATAAAATTTTATCAGACTCCCAGAAAGATGCTATCGATGAGCAGTGGGATATCATTAATGATAATCTTAAGGACATCAGTAACACAATGGCAGATTCGAGTGATACAGCAGAAGACTTTGTAAAAGATGTGTCAGACCAGCTTGGAACAGGCAATATTACAGGAGATATTCAAGGTATTGTAAATGTTCTTGATGAACAGATACAGAATATTTCTGACAGTATCAATACCATTTCTTCACAGATTAACAATATAGGAAGTACAGTGAATGATACAGCACAGCTTGTTACAAGTGATGACAGTCATATAGAAGATATTTCCACGGCGGAAAATGCAAAGAATACAGACGGTGTTATAACTAAATCAGTGAACAGGGGAACTGTATACGGTGACCTTAATGTAGGTGGAATAACAGGAACTATGAACATTGAATATGATGTAGACCCTGAGTATGATCTGGATTTAAGAAGTTCAACAAATGTCAAGCTCCGTTCAACAGTCAATGACATAGTAATATACTGTGTTAATTATGGAGAGGTTACTTCCAGAAAAGATTGTGCAGGCGGAATAACTGGTTTGCAGGAATTAGGACTTATATATGGCTGCGAGGGCTATGGAAGTGTTAAGTCTGAAACTGGTGATTACGCAGGTGGAATAGCTGGTAACAGTGTCAGTTCAGTATCAGATAATTACAGCCTTTGCAATGTTGAAAGTGACAGTTATGCAGGTGGAATATGCGGACAGGGATACACAGTTAAGAATAATGTGTCCATTGCAACAATCAGCGGTGATGGTGAGAAAAAAGGTGTGATTGCCGGAACTACTGATTCAGAAGGAAGCGTAAGAAATAACATATTTGTGAGTGACATTTTAGGCGGCATAGATGATATTAATTATAGCGGTATTGCTGATAAGGTGACTTATGATTATGTTATGTCACTTGATAATATTCCAGAAGGCTTTCATCAGATAACAATAACATTTAAAGCTGATGATTACGTTGCTGGAACTAAGGTAATAGCCTACAATGGCAATATTACAACATCAGACCTGCCATCAATACCAAAGAAAGACGGATATTATGGCGAATGGCCGGCAGATATTACAGTAAGTCCTATAACACAGAATAAAGTTGTTGAGGCAGAATATCACCTCTGGACAGAAAGTCTTGCATCTAATGAGAAAAATGCAGATGGCAAAATATTATTCCTTGCAGAAGGTAAGTTCTACAACGATGACAAGCTTGTAACCAGGACTTGTGACATAAGCGGTCTGTCAGGAGATGTAGTATATGCTTATAGCTGGCAGATATTAAGCTCTCACACAAGCCAGCAGGATACTGTTACAGGGCATTTTCTTGTAGAAGATAGTGATGGCAGCAATGAAATATGGTATGTAGATAAAGACGGCAACAACTGGGTCAAAGCAGACGCGAAAAAGAACGGCAGTTACATAACAGCCGTAATCCCATACGAAGCCGATTTTGCCCTTATACACAAGAGCTCCAACAAAATAATCTACTACATAGCCGCCGCTATAGCCATAATACTTCTTGCCACAATAATAATAATAAAGCACAAGAAAGCCAAACCAACAGGTAAGTAGTAAGAAACAAAAGCCAATATAAGATATGAAAAAATGCTCCCATCCAGCTAACAGGTAAATCCCAATTCACCAATCATCTGGAAAGGAGCATTTTTAAATATCATACCAAAGCGAATAATATACGATATAGTCATAACACTCTACAGAGTTCATCTACAAAGAACAGTGTCCACACGTCACAACAATCTGCACCAAGTTGTGAGCCTATGCTATATTGCAAGCTGGGTACTGTTGAAGCCGCCGGTACTTAGCGGCTATCCTTTAGCCGCTTAGTATCCGCTGCGGTTTCAAGTAGCGAGAGCGTGCCCAGCGGTAATATAGCAGAGCCTCGCAACGTCCGTTAGTAATAGCTGTCCGTCATTCATCACTGCTTTTTGGAATTACTCTAACACAAGTAAAAGCGCCATCTTAAACTTTCCATTAGCTGTCACACTATGAAGTCCATTTTTTTCAAAACGGAAACATTCACCTTCTGAAAGCTCATAATCTTTACCTTCATATCCTATAGTTGCCTTGCCTTCAAGTGCAAATACGATAGCATTACCAGGTGCTCTGTGAGGTGTAAGACCTGTTCCTTCGTCAAATGCCATAAGCACATACTTCATATCAGGAGTGCTTACAACATCCATATTGGCAATACTGCCTTCTTCGTAAGATATAAGGTTCTTAAGTGCAAATACTTCATTAGTTTTTACGTTAGCGTTCATATTAATATCCTTTCCTGTACATATAATCTCTGTATACACAATTCCGTTAGATGTCTGCATTCCGCATAATGTACCAGCAGGTACAATAAGTAGTTCATCTGGCTGTAATTTAATAGTCTTAGGTTCTTCTCCAATAATGAATTCTCCCCAGCCAGAAGCTCCAATATACATAGTCATTCTATCATAGCTTTCCTGACTTATGGAAGTATCCTTTCCCATAGAGAAGTAAGTTACTTTGGTAGAATTGCCAAGCTTGGAATCTCTTGAGATAGTCATACCATTTCTTGTCGGGCGAAGTTCTTCAATACTAAATTTCATAATCCTCCAATCTGATGAATAGGGTACATCTAATAGGTGTGGTTGTATAATAATTCTTGTTACAATTTAGAATATAACCTATAATTATATAAATGGGAAGTACGCACATTTAGGTTATATACTTTCCTTTAGGTTAGCGTGGTGTGAAAAAATTCCGGGGAGGGGTAATGGCGGACGGACGTTGTGGAGGACGTGTTGTATTACCGCTGGGCACGCTCTCGCTACTTGAAACCGTAGCGGTACTAAGCGGCTAAAGGACAGCCGCTTAGTTTTTTGATAACTTAGGAAGGAGTTGGATTTATGAAAGAGATGTGTAGTTTGTGTTGTCAGACGGGGGAGGGGATTGGTGATACGGATTTTGGGTATACTTTGTCGCTTATAAGTGGGAAGTATAAGCTTGTGATTATGTACTGGCTGGCTAATCATAAGGAGGTTATGAGGTATAGTGAGATTAAAAGATGTATGGGAAATATATCACATAAGACACTTAGTGCCACATTAAAGGAGATGGAGGCGGACAGGCTTATTGTAAGAAAAGAGTATCCTCAAATTCCACCAAAAGTAGAGTACAGCCTGTCAGAAAGAGGAAAGTCTTTAGTACCGGTTCTTGTTGCAATGTGCAAGTGGGGCGGAGAGCACAGAGATGATAAATAAATATATTGACATTTTATTAACTGTGTATTATTGTACTAATAGAGTAATACAATAATACAATGTAAGACGCATATATTGTTTATGCATTACTACCATATGGGAATTATCAATATTGATTATAAGCAGGAGGAATAAGTTATGAGTTGGAACTTTAGTAACGATGTCCCTATATATCTGCAAATAATGGAGCATTTTAAAGTTCAGATAGCCAGCGGAAAGCTTGAGGTCGGCGATAAGATTCCGCCGGTGAGGGAGCTGGCATTGGAGGCAGGAGTTAATCCTAACACAATGCAGAAGGCTTTATCAGAGCTTGAAAGAGAAGGTTATCTTGAATCACAGAGAACATCTGGAAGATTCGTTGCAGACAGAGGTAAACAGATAGACAGGTTAAAGCAGGATATGGCTCTGGAGCTTTGTGAGAGCTTTCATAATGGAATGAAAAAGATAGGTTTTACTCCAGAAGAAGCAATTGCAGAGTATAAGGAATATATCAGCCGTATAGAGGAATAAAAGTTATAACAGGGAAATTATAACAGTGCTTTAATTTATCTTGGAATGGAGGATATATGAGCAATTTGGTGGAGATTAAAGAATTAGGCAAATGCTACGGCAAGAAAAAGGTTATGAATAATCTGTCACTTTCCCTGGAAAGTGGCAGGATTGTAGGAATATTAGGTCCTAACGGAAGTGGCAAGAGTACACTTATTAAGATGATGGCAGGCGTGCTTAAGCCAACTTCAGGACAGATTACAATTAATGGGTATCCGGTTGGTGTTAATACTAAGAAGATAGTGTCATATCTTCCAGAAAGAACATACCTTAATCCATCTATGAAGGTAAAGGAAGCAGTTGATTATTTTGCGGATTTCTATGAGGACTTTTCCAAGCAGAAAGCACTTGATATGCTTGAGAAGTTCGGAATTAATGAGCAGGATAAGATAAAGTCACTTTCTAAGGGAACAAGGGAGAAGGTGCAGATAGTTCTTGTTATGAGCAGGGAAGCAAAGCTGTATCTTTTAGATGAGCCTATGGGAGGTGTTGACCCTGCGGCAAGAGACTACATTTTACGAACAATAATAAGCAATTATAATGAAGATGCGACAGTTGTTATAACAACACATCTTATCAGTGATATAGAAAATGTTCTTGACGAGGTTGTATTTATAAAACAGGGCGAGGTATATCTTAAGGAGTCAGTTGATGATATAAGAACCAAATACAATAAGAGTGTTGACGCTTTATTCAGGGAGGTGTTCGTATGTTATTAACAGCAGGCAGATTAATAAAATATGATTTGAAAGAATTATTTAAAAAACACATTGCATTATATATAGTTACATTACTTGCAGCATTTGGGTGCTGGGCATTACATATGTTGTCAGAATATGTTCCGGATAATGGCATTACACCAGTGGCATATCCGGTTATGATAGCAGTTTATGTAATTGTATGCGTAGTTTTATTTATTGTAAGCATAGTATTTGTGATATTATATTTTAGAAGAAGCACGTTAAAAGATGAGGGCTATCTTACCCACACACTTCCAGTTCCTGTATGGCTTATATATGTATGCAAGCTTATATCAGGATATATTATATATCTTGTTAATTTTGTAGTGATTATTGTTTCTGTATGTATATCAATTGCAAGGGTGGACTGGATATGGAGAGTGCCAGAGAGTATTAATGAGCAGTTAAATGTGTTAGGATATAAAGGCAGCTTCTGTACATTGATGATTATATTGATTATATTGTCAGGGATATATATGTATGCAATGTTCTTTTTCTGTATGTGTATGGGATATACAGCCAATGGCAACAGGGATGCATTCTCATTTGTAACATATATTGCAGTGTATATTGTTGGACAGATATTGAATGTTATTGTGCTTTTACTTACGCCAATAAAGGGGAATGGTAATATGTTTGAAGAGATGATTAAGGAATCTGTAACGGGAAGTGATGTGGCATTTACGTTTGAAGAATTCGGACATATTATGACAGGTTCGGTTGTGGTGTCAGTAGTTATGTTTATTGCGTTTGTGGTTGCCTCAATATATATACTTGATAAGAAATTAAATTTAGAATAGTGATTTAAGGGCTTGGATTTCGGGTAACTATTAATTGCTTAGGGAGCAGTATTATGGCAAGAAGTACGGATTTGACAAAAGGAAATATAACGAGAGGCTTATGGGGATTTGCACTTCCTCTTATGTTAGGAAATGTATTACAGCAGCTTTACAATCTTGTAGATACGTGGGTTGTTGGACGATATGTAGGTGATAATGCACTGGCGGCAGTAGGTTCGTCATATACGCTTATGACATTTCTTACATCAGTAATTATAGGCTTGTGTCTTGGCAGCAGTTCATTTGTGTCTATGGCATATGGCAGAAAAGATGTTAAGGCTATCCGTAATGGAATATTCTTATCATCATCTATGATAGGTGCAATTGCTGTTGTGATTATGGCATTGTTCTATATATTAGTTGATAAGATTATATTACTTTTGCAGGTTCCGTATGAAATTGCCGGAGATATGAAAGAATATCTTATATATGTGTTTATAGGTTTTATTGCAATATACATATATAATTATGTGTCTAATATATTAAGGGGAATTGGCAATTCGGTAGTTCCCCTTGTATTTCTATCAGTGTCTGTTGTGCTTAATATATTTTTAGATATATTGTTTGTGGCAGGTTTTAATATGGGAATTAAGGGTGCGGCAGCAGCAACAGTGATAGCACAGTATATATCTGGAATAGGAATATTTATATATATGATTGCGGCTTATCCTGAATACAGGATACATAAAGATGATATGCAGTTTAATAAAGAGAATATAACGAATATATTTTCTTTATCAGGCTTTACCTGTCTTCAGCAGTCAGTTATGAATTTTGGAATATTATGCGTACAGGGAATAGTAAACAGTTTTGGTACAGTGATTATGGCAGCATTTGCAGTGGCTGTAAAGATAGATACCATAGCATATATGCCGGTACAGGATTTTGGAAATGCGTTTTCAGTATTTGTTGCACAGAATTACGGGGCAGGGCAGAGACAGCGTATTAAGAAAGGGATAAAGCAGTCAGTAGTAAGCGTTATTATATTCTGCGTGTGCATAAGTGCGGTTGTATGTGGATTTGCAGGCACATTTATGGGCATATTTGTTGATAATTCCAGCGTGGACGTAATTAATGCGGGAGCTGTGTATCTTAGAATAGAGGGAACATTTTATATAGGAATTGGAATATTATTTATGCTGTATGGCTATTACAGGGCAATCAATAAGCCGATGATGTCAGTTGTGCTTACAGTGATATCACTTGGAACAAGAGTTGTGCTTGCATACACTTTATCTGGAATATCAGCAATCGGGGTTATTGGAATTTGGGTGGCTATTCCTATCGGCTGGTTCTTAGCAGATGCGGCAGGGATTATTTATTACATTTTTAAAGCAGGGAAAAGCCACATATAAGTGTGATATAAGCGTGGCAGAAATGTGAGCGGAAATGGAGAAGAATAATGAGCAGGATATTAGTTGTTGAGGATGATGAGGTATTACGAAATGAGCTTATTGAACTTTTGCGTAATGAAGGATATGAGGCAGAATATATAAGTACATTTTCAGATACGGCAGGACAGATTATAAAATCAAAGCCAGATCTTGTGCTTCTGGATATTAACATTCCAGAGCTTAATGGAGAGCTTGTATTAAGAAAGTTAAGAAAAGAGACGGATATACCGGTAATTATGGTGACGAGCAGAACATCAGAGAGTGATGAGGTGCTGTCAATGAGTTATGGGGCAGATGATTATATAACCAAGCCATATAACCCGACAATACTTATGCTTAGAATATCTGCTGTAATAAAGAGGACAAGAAAGCAGGACAGCAGTGAGGCAGATACAGGTGAGAAGGGAATATACCAGTATAGGCAAGCAGCTGTTAATACTGCGAAAGGAACATTAAGCCGTGGGGAGAAAGAGCTCGTGCTTACCAAGAATGAGATGATAATATTCTTAAGTCTGCTTAACAATATAGGAAAGATTGTATCAAGAGATGAACTTATGACGGCACTGTGGGATAACGAGGAATATATTAATGATAATGCACTCACTGTTAATATAAGCAGGTTAAGAGCGAAGCTTTCGGATTTCGGATACGAAGATGCGATAGAAACAAGAAAGAAACAGGGGTATTGTCTTGTATGAAATTAAAAGAATATATAAAAGATGAGTTGTTTAAAATTATACTTATTATTGTATATATAATACTTATATGTGGGCTTCTGTGTGCATTTAACTTCGGAGTACAGATGGCGGCACTTATGGCTGTACTTGCAGCCATATTTTTTATTATAATGTTCATATGGGATTTTTGCAGAAAACGGAATTTCTATAACAGTCTTATTGATAATACACAGAGGATTGATAAGAAATATCTTGTTATTGAAACACTGGATGAGCCGGAATTCTATGAGGGAAACCTTGTGTATACAGCGATGTATGACATTAATAAATCTATGATTGAGCATATTAACCAGTACGAGAGGGGACAGCAGGATTTTAAAGATTTCATAGAAATGTGGGTTCACGAGATAAAGCTTCCAATAGCAAGCCTTACGCTTATGTGCCACAATGACAAAGAGCATATAGATAAGAAATTTATTACACAGCTTAACAGGCTTGATGATTATGCAGACAAGGTACTTTATTATGTGAGGTCAGAAAATGCAGAGAAAGACTACTCATTTGGAAAAGTTAATCTCAAAACAATTATTAACAAGACAGCAGTTAAGAATAAAGACATAATATTAAGCAACAACATAAGTCTTAATGTCCACGACATAGATACTTATGTTAATACTGATGCCAAATGGCTTGAATTCATAGTCAACCAGATTATAAGCAACAGTATTAAATACAAAAAGACATCAGGAGAGGCTTATATCGAAGTATATTCAGAGCAAAGACAGGACAGTGGCACAGACAAAGTGGGGCAGGCTGTGCTTCATATAAAGGATAACGGAATTGGAATACCAGCTAAAGATATAGATAAAGTATTCATTAAATCTTATACAGGTTCTAACGGAAGAAATAACGCCAAATCAACAGGAATGGGCTTGTATATTGCTAAAAATATGTGTGGCAAGCTTGGACATAATATAGAGATAAAGTCAATTGAGGGAGAATATACAGAGGTTGAAATAATATTTTACGGGGACAGCTATTACAACCCGGTTAATATTGAAAAGACTGATATTACACAAAGTTGATATTATAGAAAACTGATATTTAAAAAGTTAATATTATAGAAAGCTAATATTACAAAAATGTAACATTGCGTAATATTAGAATTACGACAGATAACAAAATCCTTATTACAATGTAGAGGAAGTCAAGTGATTGGCAGATATGAGCCTTAGAGGTTTCGTATACAGAAATGGAGGATTTTATATGAGTGAGAATATTTTGAGAATTCAAAATGTAGAGAAATACTATGGCAGCAGGAATAACCTGACTAAAGCGATAGATGACATATCGTTTGATGTAAATAAGGGTGAATTCGTTGCTATTATGGGTGCTTCGGGAAGCGGTAAGACAACACTTCTTAACTGCATATCTACAATTGATAAGGTTACAAGTGGCAATATATATGTAGACGGCAATAATATCACACAGCTTAAAGGAAGTGCTCTTAACAGATTCAGAAGAGATAAGCTGGGATTTATATTTCAGGATTTTAATCTTCTGGACACACTTACAGCATATGAGAATATTGCACTTGCATTGTCAATCAGAAATGATTCTCCTGAGATAATTGACAGGGCAGTAAAAAATGTAGCAGAACAGCTTGATATAACAGAGATATTAAATAAATATCCCTACCAGATGTCAGGTGGACAGAAACAGAGAGTTGCTTCTGCAAGGGCAATTATAACAAGTCCAAGTCTGGTGCTTGCCGATGAGCCGACAGGAGCTCTTGACTCAAGAGCTGCTAAGCTTCTTCTTGAAAGGTTTAATATGCTTAACAGGGAATTGCAGGCGACAATACTTATGGTAACACACGACTCATTTACTGCAAGTTATGCAAGCAGAATTATATTTATCAAGGACGGTAAGATATTCCACGAGCTTAACCGTGGTGATGATGACAGGAAGACCTTATTTAACAAGATAATAGATGTTGTTTCATTATTGGGAGGTGACGCGGGCGATGCTCTTTAAACTATCATTTTCTAATATGAAAAAAAGCCTGAAGGATTATGCGGTATATTTCTTCACGTTAATACTCGGTGTTGTGATATTTTATCTTTTTAATGCAATCGAAACACAGACAACTATGCTTAAAATATCAGAAGACACAAGAGAGATAGTAAAGCTTATTAATACAACACTTTCGGGAGTAAGTGTATTTGTTGCATTTATACTTGGATTTCTTGTTATATATGCAAGTAATTTCCTTATGAAGAAGAGAAAAAAGGAATTTGCATTATACATTCTTCTTGGAATGGGAAAAAGGAAAATATCACTTATACTGTTTCTTGAAACACTGATTATAGGTGTTATATCGTTAGGAATAGGACTTGTGGCAGGAATAGGACTTTCACAGGTTACAAGTATATTTGTTGCCAATATGTTTGGGGTTAACATTGAGAAATACAGATTTGTATTTTCTCAGCAGGCATTTGTAAAGACATTGATATATTTTGCAATTATATATGTTATCGTAATACTCTTTAATATGTTCTGCATTAACAAATATAAGCTTATAGACCTTCTTACAGGAAGCAGAAAGGCAGAAAAAGCAACTAACAAAAATCCATATATATGTGCAGTTGTATGGATAATATCAGTTGTACTGCTTGCATTTGCCTACTATAAGGTATCAGATAGCAGGAATCTTGAGTTAGTTACTGACCTTGCCAAATATATAGTGATGGGCTGTGCAGGCACATTTTTATTCTTCTGGTCATTATCAGGAATTATGTTCTCAGCAGTACATTCTATGAAAAAGGTGTACTATAAGGGGCTTAACAGCTTTGTGTTCCGTCAGATGAGCAGCCGTATGAACAGCAACGTGTTCGCAATGACAGTTATATGCCTTATGATGTTTATAACAATATGCGTATTATCAAGCGGACTTACAGTGCGTAATTCACTTGTACACAATATTGATATGCTATCACCAGCAGATGTGCAGATAGAGAAGGAACTTTATTCAGATGATGAGGCAGAATTGATTAAAGATTATTATAAGAGAAAAGATATTGACCTTGAAGATATTCTTAAAGATATAGTAGATGTGTATGTATACAATACAAGTGAACTTACAATTAATGATACTTTAGGAAATACAGAAGCAGCGAAGGCTAATAATCCGGATATCGCAGATAATATTGATTCATCATATTTTGATGCATATTATTCTGAAGATATTATGAAACTTAGTGATTATAACAAGGTGGCAGCTCTGTATGGTAATGAACAATACAGTCTTAGTTCTGATGAATATATAATTGTTGCAGACTTTAAGTCGATGGCAGAAGTGCGAAACAAAGCCTTAGATAAGGGAGTAAAGATTGCTTTAAATGGGGAATTGTTAAAGCCAAAATATAATCGTTGTTCGGATGGTTTTGTCCAGATGTCATCTAACCATATAAATATAGGAATTGTGGTTGTGCCAGACGAAGTACTTGAAACAATGCTTCCAACAGGTGAATATTATATTGGTAATTATAATATACCAGAGGGTGATGAACGTGAGGCAGTTGATAAAAAGATTGTAAAGATAGCGAATGGTGCTGGTAAAGAAGGTATTATAATGGATATTAATACGCTTATTTCAGTAAAAGAGAATTCAATGGGACTTGGTGCTATGATAGCATTTATAGCATTGTACATTGGACTTATATTCCTTATATCAGGAGCGGCAATACTTGCATTAAAAGAACTGTCAGAAAGTGCCGACAATCTTGGCAGATATAAGATACTTAAAAATCTTGGAACAGACAATAGCAAAATCAATCACGCAGTATTAAAGCAGACAGCGATATTCTTTGGAATACCAATGTCTCTTGCAATAATACACTCAATATTCGGAATGAGGGTAAGCTATATGGTGATGGAACTGCTTGGTACGGAATATATGGTACAGTCAATAATAATGACCGGAGTGTTTATACTTTTGATATATGGAGGGTATTTTGTTATAACTTATAATAGTTGTAAGAATATGATAAAGAATATTTGATTGGGCAATTGGGAGAGAGGAATGTAGGTTGTGAGGGATTGGGGAGAGCTGGCACAGGCAACGGCGACACGCTTGCGCTTAAGTGTCGCTCGC
>ENA-ORVB01001521-ORVB01001521.1-human-gut-metagenome-genome-assembly--contig:-NODE-1521-length-15328-cov-30.9274_pt1 | contig 15328 bp, 11 predicted proteins | sample MGYA00242090_ERZ509231 | MGnify/ENA primary metagenome ERZ509231 (study PRJEB26280, sample SAMEA2338798) | human gut metagenome | biome: human gut; feature: human-associated habitat; material: faeces...
AATTTAAACAAATTATTAATCAGAATTCTGTTGCATTTGCAAGTTGAATTCAGCACAAACAGATTAAGTGGATTGAAAATAAACTCAATAATCGACCTCGTAAAAGACTTGGATACCTCACGCCAAACGAAAAATTTAAACAAATTATTAATCAGAATTCTGTTGCATTTGCAAGTTGAATTCAGCTTTCATTTATTCCGTACTTTTGCACACATGACCCGATTGCAAAAATACATACCGCGTATCCTACTTGCCACTTGCGGCTTTTGGCTCGGAAGCTGCTCATTGTTTGACTATCATCCATACGATGGAAAAGTAAGTGGAACAACAAACATAAACACGATCAACATCAGTCGAATTGAATCAGAATGTACCGGAAAAGATACGATTAAATTCGCTGTAATCAGTGACACGCAACGCTGGTATGACGAAACACAAATACTGGTGGATACCATCAACAAACGTACAGACATTGATTTTGTCATTCATTGCGGCGATCTGACGGATTTTGGAGCAACCCGTGAATTTGAATGGCAACGCGACATTTTACAAAAATTACAATGTCCGTACGTCACCCTCATTGGCAACCACGACTGCCTGGCTACGGGGATGGACACTTTCAAAAAGATATTTGGAGAACCCAACTTTAGTTTCAACGCCAACTTCATTCATTTTGTATGCCTCAACACCAATGCCATGGATGCGGATAACGGAATAAACATACCAGACTTCGGTTTTCTGCAAAACGATCTGCTGACCACCAACGCCGAACAGACACCACTGACCATAATGGCCATGCATGCAGCTCCCGGATCAGAACAATTCAACAACGGCAGCACCCCATTGCTGGGTTATTTTGCGCAGCAATATCCTCACACGCTGCTGGCTCTCAACGGACACGGGCATCACACCGGAGTAACTTTCCCGTTAGGAAAAAACGGGATTCCATTTTATGAATGCGGCGCTGCCAACCACATGAACTATCTTATATTCACCGTAACTCGCCAAGGATATGTCTATGAAGCCCACTCTATGTAATTACGGCATAACCTATCTGATTATCATTTTTCTGTTCCTGTTTTCCACAAAAGGAACAGCCCAAACTGCCGAAACAGACTCCCTCTGCCAAAATCCGGACTCCGTCATTACGACAGGGCCCATACCTGCAGATACCGACAGTAATTCAACACGCTATCGGAAAGCAAGCAACCGATATGTGCGCATCTGGAACAAACTCATGCCTCGTCATGTAAAACTGCAATATGCTGGAGGAACAGGATTATTGGCCATCGGACCAGGATGGCACTATGGTCGTTACCATGATACATTTGAAACAGATGTTCTGTTTGGATTTCTGCCTCGATTTTCATCAGACCACGCCAAAATGGTATTTACGCTAAAACAGGTTTTCAAGCCCTGGCACGTAAAAGTATCTCCACAGCTGACGCTCTCACTCTTGAATACGGGTGTATTTTTTACCACCATATCCGGAAATAGCTTCTGGAAAAAACAACCTCAAAAATACCCCAAAGGATATTACTGGTTTTCAACCAAAATCAGGTCACACATCTTTATTGGACAAAGTCTGAAGCTAAACATTCCTCCCCAAAAGCGCTTTTATCACAAAAGTGTCGAATTATACTACGAATTAAATACGTGTGACCTCTACATCCTAAGTGCCGTTACCAACCGCTACTTGAAACTACGTGACATTTTGGGAGTGGCCATCGGACTTAAACTGGAAATGCTCTAAAAAAAGCAGAAAAAGCACATTTGTTAAACATGCTTTTTCTGCTTTAACCGTCCCTTGTTCCATACACAGACTATTTTGTTTGCCGATAAGGCGGCATGCCTTGTCGGATCCAGTCCATCACCAACGCCGGTGCCTGCTGATGTTGTAACTGATATTTCATGAAATCCATATAGGGAGCCACATGCTCAAAATAACGATAATAGCCGGCACAAAGATAATTGTGTCCCCACTGCCCGTCAACCGAACTGGCAAAACGATTACGGGGACACTCTCCATGACAAGCAAACTGATAGGTACAACGCCGGCACTGGTCAGTTAATTTATCACGTTTGTCAGCACCAAATCGCAACTGGGCCGGACTCGACATCATTTGCTGAAGTGACTGCTCATATATGTTCCCAAGCCTGTACTCAGGAAATACGAAATGGTCACAAACGTACAAATCACCATTATGTTCCATGGCGGCAGCATGACCGCAAGTCTCAGCCAGTGAACATACCGACGGAGCCACACCAGCCCAGTTGGCCAAAGTAGCATCAAAAATCTGGATGTAGAACTCTGCTACATCATGGCGCACCCATTCATCGAACAACTGGCATAGAAACTGTCCCCAAGCCTCCGGTGTCACTGAAAAATCCGTAACTTCAGCAGCTCCCACTCCTTCGGCAGGTGAAGCCAGCATTCTACCGTCATCATGTCGCCAATATCTTTCCACCACTGGAGTAAACTGAATGTAACGACATCCGATTTCCTTAAAAAAGTGATAAAAGTCAAGAGGATACTGTACACTCAAATCATTCACCACGGCCATCGCATTCCATTCCACTCCATAGCGGTTCAGGATTGAAATACCCCGCATTACCTGGCGGAATGAAGGACGCCCGCCACGGCTGCGTCTGTAAGCATCATGAAAGTCCTGAGGTCCATCAATAGAAACTCCTACCAGAAAATGATGATCACGGAAAAAGCGTGCCCACTCATCGGTAATTAACGTTCCGTTTGTCTGGAAGGCATTATCTACATGACGCCCTGCGGCATATCGCTGTTGTAAAGCTATGGCTTTCTGGTAGAACGTAAGCGGACGCATCATGGGTTCCCCCCCATGCCACGTAAACAAGACAGGACTACCAGGCGGATGCATTTCGATATATTCACGTGTAAAACGCTCAAGCAACTCATCACTCATCACCCCACTGCCGGAAGCTGGGCGATGCTTGTACATCTTTGATTTTTCCAAATAATAACAATACTCACAGGCCAGGTTACACAACGCACCTGCAGGTTTCGTCATTACATATACTGGACGAAAGAATTCGGTTGAAGTATCCATCTTAAAATACGATTAATCGATAAAACAATGAGCTAAAACGCCTCGCCAAATCCAAACACCACACCACGTGTATGACGGCCAAATCCATAATCCACGCGTAAATTCATGTTGTGTTTAAATTCAAAACGTACACCAAGACCATAATTCGGTAGGAAGCGTGACTTTCCTATTTTGCCCAAAGACGGGAAAACAATTCCTCCACCTCCCCAAGCAACCAAACCAATGCGCTTATACACACGCTGACGCAATTCAAGTTGCGAAGATAGCTGACTGCAATCCATATATTGCCCTTCATAGTACCCCCGCATACGTGAAACCCCGCTACCAACCTGCTCACGCAACGGCCACGGCGTATCCTGCGGATTAAGACGGCCATACAAATCAAACGCCAACAATCCTCCTTTCCAGACTTTTTGATAAGCATCAAACGTTACCGTAGTCTGAAACAGACTTTTATGATATGTTCCCAACAAAGACGGATAAACCATCTCTTTCAACATAAAATAAACACCTCGCTGCGGATTAGGAAGGAAATCCCGCGTGTCGTACAATACGGAAACACCAATTCCCGTAAAATAATATTCCGACCGCTGACCTTCTAAATAAGCAGGTTCAAGCAAATGGCGTCCATTCATATACAAAGCTTCCAACGAAGCTCCCACGTAAAACTGACCGACGGCTCGCCAAGCATAATCAACATCAACCACCGTTGACTGCCTTGTATATGACGAAGCCGTATTATGAGCGCATGCATCATACGAAATACCCCAAAAGTCAAGTGGCTTATTGGCAAATACTGCCCGATATGACAAGCGGTGACGACGTCCCTTAAAATAATTGTTTCCTGAAGCTTGAATAGCATAAAATCCTGTTACGGAAACCTTACCTCCCACTGACACATCGGAAGGCGGCATAATTGAATCCTGACGATCCAAACGATAGAGTGCCGAAAAGATTCCTCCAATTCCTAATTCTGACTCAATAGAATAAGTAGGCGCGGGTAAAAAAGAAACGTCAATCTTCTTTTCAAAAGAACGGTCTTTGTTACCATAAATCAAACGCCGCCACCAGTTATCCTTAACCTTTTTAACCGTTCCGGTGTCTGCTTTTAACTGATTACTTGTCGATATCAAAGAATCAGTATGTAAAGAACATACTTCAGTGCTGTCGGACCGATGACCGAAGCATACTATTGATACGGCATAAAAAAACAAGACACAAAACTTACGGACATGAATACACTTGAACTGGGGAAACGACTTTATCATGCTTTCTTTTTTTCTGACTGCAAAAATAATAGTATTAAAAGACTTGTCGCGTACTTTTCATAATTAAAACGACTTCCATTTTATAAAATTATAATAAACCGACTCAAAAACAATTTCGGCTAGAACAAATTATATCTGCAAATTCATTTGCACAACAAAAAAAGCCGTTCCCACCACAAGCATAACGCTTGAAAGGAAACGGCCCTTGTTTTTAAAAGGTCTGTCAATTAAAGAGCATCCTTCTCAATGTCCTTAAAGTACTTGTATGTGCCATGCTTGATTTCCTCACAAGCTGCCTCATCACAAACAATAATACCATGCTGATGCATTTGAAGGGCTGAAATTGTCCACATCTGGGTAACAGGGCCTTCCACGGCAGCCTGCAAAGCACGTGCTTTGTTGTGTCCGTTACACAGAATCAGGACCTCCTTTGCAGACATTACGGTACCGACGCCAACAGTCAGAGCATGTGCAGGAACATTTTCCGGTTTACCGCCAAAAAAGCGTGAATTTGCCACACGGGTATCCGTTGTCAAAGTCTTCATACGAGTACGGCTCGTAAGAGAAGATCCCGGCTCATTAAAGGCAATGTGTCCATCAGGTCCGATTCCACCAATGAACAAGTCTATACCACCGGCTTCCTGAATCATTTGCTCATAGTGTGCGCATTCAGCCTCCAGATCTTCTGCATTTCCATTAAGAATATGGATATTTTCTTTAGGACAGTCAATGTGGTTAAACAAATTATTTGCCATAAAAGAATGATAGCTCTCGGGATGGCTCTCGGGCAAATTTACATATTCGTCCATATTGAAAGTCAACACGTGCTTGAAACTCACACGTCCTTCTTTATTTGCCTTCACCAAAGCCTGATACATTCCAATAGGAGAAGAACCGGTAGGCAAGCCTAAAACAAAAGGTTTTTCAGCTGTAGGATTAGCCGCATTAATTTTTTCTACGACATAATTGGCAGCCCACTGGGAAAGTTTTTCATAATCAGGTTCAATAATTACTCTCATAATCTAATATTTCTGTTTTTATTATGTGAAACTCAAGTATCGCAAAGTTAACGATTAAACAGCAGGCGGCCAAACTTTTCCAAAACATTTGTATTCAAGCTCTGATTTTTATTATATTTCATACAAAATTCCAACAATCAACGCCCTGCGAACTTCTGATTCCTTGCCTCCTAAGAGATTTATAAATAGAAAAAACTTTAAAAAGTTTTGAATAAGAGACGAAATATCGTAATTTTGTAGCGTTTCCATCATAAATAAATTCATATATGAAAAGCCCTATAAAAATAGCATGCCTATTACCTTTTATTCCCTTAACCATGCAGGCATCACAAAAACCCAACATAATTTTTATTTTGTGTGATGATATGGGATATGGTGACTTGGCTTGTTATGGACAAAAATACATTTCTACCCCAAATATAGACCGACTCGCCCAAGAAGGTATGCGCTTTACCCAAGCATACGCCGGGAGCCCTGTGTCCGCACCTTCACGTGCCTCATTAATGACCGGCCAACATAGCGGACACACGGCAGTAAGAGGAAATCGCGAATACTGGAGCGGGCAAATACAATATGGCAAGAATACAGAATATGCCATAACAGGCCAGCAGCCATATGATCCGGATCACATAATTCTTCCAGAAATCATGAAAGCGAATGGATACACAACCGGCATGTTTGGCAAATGGGCTGGAGGATATGAAGGGTCCGTTTCAACTCCCGACAAACGAGGTGTTGACGAATATTATGGTTACATCTGTCAATATCAGGCCCATTTGTATTTTCCCAATTTTTTAAACGAATACAACAGGAATCAGGGTGACACAGCTGTAAGAAGAGTGGTTCTTGACCAGAACATACAACACGAAATGTATGGTGACGACTACAAAAACCGCAAACAATATTCTGCTGAATTAATACATCAAAAAGCCATGAATTGGATTGATAAGCAACAAAAAGATCGTCCCTTCTTTGGCTTATTTACATATACACTTCCTCATGCAGAACTGGTACAGCCAGACGATTCTATTTTACAGCATTACATTAACAAATTCAAAAACGACAAGAATTTTGCAGGAAGCAAAGGTTCCAGATATAATCCGACATTACACGTTCATGCACAATTTGCAGCAATGATTACACGCTTGGACATGTATGTAGGTCAAATTATGGAAAAACTCAAAGAAAAGGGATTAGATAAAAATACCATTGTAATATTTGCTTCTGATAATGGGCCACACGAGGAAGGTGGTGCCGATCCGTATTTTTTTGGACGTGACGGAAAACTGCGAGGCCTAAAACGCCAATGCTACGAAGGAGGAATCCGAATTCCATTTATTGTACGTTGGCCAGGCGTCGTAAAAGCAGGTTCTGTTAACGATCACCAACTTGCATTCTACGACGTGATGCCAACTTTTTGTGATATCATCGGCGTAAAGAACTATGTAAAAAATACACCAACGACAAGAAGAATAAGGACGGAGAAACAGACTATTTTGATGGTTTGTCATTCTATCCGACACTGCGTGGAAAACGCCAGAAGGAGCATGCTCATTTATATTGGGAATTTTCTGAAACAGATCAAATTGCTGTACGTAAAGGAAATTGGAAGCTATTAGTAAAAAAAGGTAAGCCCATGCTTTTTAATCTGGAAAATGATTTACATGAAGACCACGATATAGCCTCTGAAAATCCGGAAACAGTAAAAGAACTTGTTGACATAATAAAGCAAGAACATACTGAAAATCCCTATTATCGAATAACACTTCCCCAATAAAAACTCTTTAAATAATTTAGGTATGAAAAAAACTACATTTTTTTCGTCTGCGGTCTTGTTGACGCTCTTACAAGGTGCCACATTACCATTAATGGCACAAGACCAACAAGTTACGCTGAGGACGACAAAAGCAGTAGGGTCAGAAATGACATTCAAAGTCAATGACCCCAACGTAACTGTCGACTGGGGAGACGGCAATTTAGTTAAGGCCCAATCCACAGAAGTTACAGGCACTGTAAAAGGTGAGAATATTGTTATCTATGGTAACAATACTTGGAGCATGATTGACTGCTCGAACTGCGAATTAAGCGTGCTGTCAATAACCATGGCTCCCAACATGCAAACTCTGATCTGCCGAAACAATAGTTTGGAAGGTATCAGTCTCATTAAAAGTGAAAAATTGCAGGATCTTGACTGTTCTTACAACAACATCAAGTCACTTTCTCTATTAACTTGCACAAGCCTTGAGCGTTTGAACGCAAGTAACAATGCACTAAGTGGACCACTTAGCATCAGCTCACTGAAAAATCTGCAATATATCAATGTGGCCAATAACGCGCTTACTTCAGTATCTGTATCTGGAAGCAGCAATCTTGACATGCTTAATTGCAGCAACAATCAAATCAGCAGTCTCGACCTGAGCAAAGCCACGAAACTTACCAGTCTGGTTTGCCACAATAATAAAATCAGTTCAATCAATTTTAGCAGTACACAAGGTGTTCCGGCATTGGTTGACATTGTTTGTGACAACAACCAACTGAAGACATTGAATTTACAAAATTCATCCGTCATTTCCAACATCAGTTGTACGAATAACCAATTAACTCAAGTTGTTTTGGCATCAAAGCCTGACGAGAAGCCATATTCTTATTTGTGTTCAAACAACTATTTATCATTGAAATCGTTTTCAACCTCATACGGCCCCACGGGTGAAAACCTTCAGTTCATGCCGCAAAATGAATACGATATCTCCAGCTATACACTCTACGATTCTAATGCCGGAAATTATGTGCTTTCACAAAACTCAGCAGAAGGTGCAACAACAATGGCCATGTCTGAAGAGCGTAAAGATGCTGATGGTAGCTTCTACAATAAAATAGGATTTTATGCCGTTGAAAACGGAGAAACTACCGAATTGGTAAAAGGTACGGACTATAAAGAGTCCGGAAACGGAAACTACACGTTCCTAAAAGAATTTACCCATGTATACGGAAAAATAACCAACTCACGTGTAGATAATGTGTACGTTCAAACAACGCCGTTTACCGTTGTAAAGGAAATGATTACCGGTATCACGAACGTTGAAGAAAACAACGGTTTGGTTGTAAACACAGCTGACGGTTGCATTGTTATCAGCAGTACAAAAGCTACTCCCGTTAAGATATATGCAGTTGACGGACGTTTGGTTTGGAAAGGAGTTGCATCCTCTACGCCACAATCAATCAGCTTAAATAAAGGCGTATACATCGTAGGTAAACAAAAAGTTTCTTTATAAAAAGAAGTTCTTAAACTGCACCTTTTTATAACCTGAAAAAGAACAAAAAATGAAAAATAAAACTTTTCTTCTAACAACTTGCATAGGACTCACCTCGTTGTTGTCCTACACCCCCGTGCAGGCTCAATCATTGCCCTCTACGAGTGTGCAAATGATTGTTACTCCACATAATCAAACTATTGATTATCGTGACCGCACATTATGTTTTGACATCCCAGCCAATGTGGAATATACCACATCTTCCGACGCATCATGGCTAACCGTGCGCCAAGGCAGTGATGGTACGGTTTATCTTCACGCCGATATGAACGAAGATTATTCGAACCGAACTGCAAACGTCACTTTCACATCAACTAAGGATGCGAACCTTAAAAAGACCCTCACCATTACACAAGGTTCATGCAACGCTGCAGAAATGCTAACTGACCGGTCACGAATTTATCCAAGTTCAGCCAGCGATAACACGCACCAAAGCGGAGAAGACATTTCAAAAACATATGACAACAACACCAGCACGTTATTCCACTCTCAATACTCACCCAATATATTTAAGGTAAGTGAGACGAATCCGGCTGTTCTTACATATAACTTTGAAGATGTCAACTCTATTTCATCTATAACCTATGTTCCCCGTACTGACGGAACAAACGGAAACTTCGGCCAAGTAAAAGTATCATACAAATTAAAAGGTGATACAGATTACAAGGAACTGGGTGAATATAACTTTGGATTCAAGACCAGTAGTTCTACCATACATTTGGAAAATAATCCTCTCATCAACCCTGAATCAATCAAATTCGAGGTTATGAGCGGTTCTGGCGACTACGCAAGTTGTGCCGAAATGGAATTCCGCGATAACACACAATCCCTGGAAGCACAATTCAATATGTTTGCCGATGATATCTGTAGCACGCTAAGACCTGATGTTGATGCGGCAACAATTGATACCATTCCGAACCCATTCATCAAAATGTTGGCCAAGAACATTTATGAAAATACCTATAACACCAATTATCGTATAGCTGAATATCCTTGCCATCTCTCACCAACTACACAGTCTGAGCAGTGGAACGCCCCGGGCAAGCTCTACGATCAGCTATCGGGCGTTACGGGAATCAGTTTCAAGGCACATACCACGCAGGCTGTAGCCGTGAGCGGCATACCCGAAGGCATGAACGTACAGTTGAAAGTCGTGGCATGGTACGTAGGCCGCGTGGGCCAGAATTTTGACGGCGGCAATCCGAACACCTCGACCTACACCCTGTTCAACGGCGTCAACATCATTAATTATGACTATGACTGGGATGGACTGGCATACATCTGCTACTACTCCACCGATGATCCGGCCAATCACCCCGACATCAAGGTGCACTTTATGAACGGCCAGGTTAACGGTTACCTCTCGCCCGACAAAACCAATGAGGAGATGCATGAAATGTGCGTCAATGCCCCCAACAGCCACATGGACCTCGTGGGCTCAAAAGTTCACTCCGTATGGTCATCTGAGGGCCTCTCCAAATACTGCAAGGCCAGCGATGGCACCTCACTGGGCTACATTCAGTACATAAACCTGCTCGACTCGCTGGTAGCGTGGGAACATGACTTGGTCGGCCTCACCAAATACAACCGCCTGCCTAACAACCGCACCATGGCCTACGTTAACTATACGTATTACATGTTCCAAGGCGGCATGGGCGTATCGTTCCATGTTGATCAGGAATCTCGCGTGCTGAATTGCCAACGTCTCATGTACAATGACTTCGACGCCATCTGGGGCCTGAGCCATGAGTGGGGACACCAGCATCAAATGGCACCGTGGTTCAACTGGGCCGGTCAGGGCGAATGTACCAACAACATGAATTCCTGCTACAACACCCTGCACATGGGATATAAGGGAAGCAGTGCCTCACGCATTTCCGACAAATGGACTGACGCCTACAACCGCTTCATCGGCCAGAGCACCTCTGATAGCGAGGGCGAAACGGCTACAGCGCGCCAACTCGCCTACACCAGCATCAGTAACTTCTCATGGTGCCCGGAAATTCAGGACAGTATCCGCGCCCAGCAGGAACGTTATCAGAATGCTGCCGGAAACTACTGCTACCCCGACATGGCCACCGATCCGGACCATGCCCTCTCTATTTCCGAAGCCAATGTAGAGGAGCTGCTTGCCCCGTTCTTCATGCTCTACTGCTACTTCTCCAACCCGGAGCATGAAAACGGGCAGACCGTTGACTACCAGCAGGACATATACGAAAGCTTGCGGCAGATTACGAACGAAAACGGCTCTACCGTTGAACCGGAATACGCAAACGGCGTGGCCAGCCCCAAAACAGCCTACGACAAATATGAGCTGCTGGCACTGGCACAGAATGGCAACATTAACGATGCCTACACTCTTTTTGCCGAGCGCTACCCGGAATCCGTATGGAACACGCACCAATACATCAACGCAAACATGACCTATACGCAAAACAGCATCCCCTTCCTGCTGAACTACATCCGCAAGGCCTCGAAAATCAGTGGTTACAACCTCTTTGATTTCTTTGACCGCTTCGGATTCCTGCGTACAGTTGCCATGACCCTCGATGACTATGGCCACAAGAGTTTTGTGCTCACCAAACAGATGAAAGATGAGTTCAAGGCCGACATGGAGGCTCTCGGCCTGAAGGAAATGACGGATGAGATGATCGAAAGAATCTCTCACACCAACATCCCGGAGTTTGAAACACCAAATATCCCCAACACGCCGACTCCCAAGCAATAAATAAGGATATGCAGTAGCATAATGCTACGTAGAAAATAAAAAGAGCAGCTGGCCTGAAATAAGCCAACTGCTCTTTTTTTAATAGGAGCTATATCTCCCCAAATCTACTGACGAACGCTGATAAAGTAATAAAAATACCTCTCCCCACCCCAAGCACAATCATACGAACAATCTTTCTCCCCCTATACAAAAACATCTACAGCTTCGTTATAAAATCAGAGAATCACGTCGTGCAAAATAACTCCGTACAAAATCAAAACCAGCCGGCACAAAAAAATAAAAAAGCGGGAGGAAAAGTTATAAAAGTCCACTCTAAACAAAAACAGGACCTTAATTGTATCGTTACAAGAAAAACATCAAAACACGAACAAAAACCTTTTCCATTATTCCCACAAAACAAGATCAATAACTTTTCCACGAATCCCAAAGACGCAACGATACCATAGCCTCCGCTTAAATCTGAACACACTACCAAGAACCTCTGTTGAAATCAAAATTCCTTTTTTATAGAATAAGCACAAGAATAAATACACATACGTTTATCGACCTATCTCCTAGATATAGATTTTATTCTCTCAAAATCCGACAATAAAAGATTCGGAAATCGCTTCACAAAAAGCCCGAGCGATTCAATATCCAGAAATCCGTCACTAGCATATTCTGCTGCATACGCTGTAAAAAAACATAACCGCATAAAAAACAATCTCCAACAGAACCGTGTTTTACTACGGCTGTTGGAGATTGTTTCAAAAGAAATATCCGAATGTATTATTTATTCTTCGATTTAGGATCAGAAAGTTCTACGGTAAAACTCTTGTTCAAACCACTCTGCGTTTTGGCTCGAATCCATAATACTCGTTCATTGCTCATATTGGCATCCTTCACGGCTGTTTCAAAATCCTCCTGCGTACGCATCTGCTTGTCATTGACTTGCATAATAATGATTCCCTTACTGATACCGGCATCCTGCATCTTTCCGTTGCGTATGGCTGTTACCAGCAAACCGTAATCCAAGTTCAGCTGCTGTTTCTCTTCCGTATTCAAGGGACGAAGAGCTACGCCCAACTCTGCCACATCCACATTTTCCAAAGCTGCCGTCGTACCCTGTGCATTTTTCAAGGTCACGGTTTTGGTATGCTTGTTCTTATCGCGCAAATAAGTAATCGTTACCTTGTCACCAGGATTATGGTTAACCATCAATTCCTGCAACTTCGCCATCGTTTCGATAGTCTGTCCGTCAACAGCAATAATAACATCACCCTCTTCCAATCCTGCATCGGCGGCAGCTCCGTCTGAACTTACTTCACTTACATAAACTCCCGTTACGGTACCCAGATCTACCTGTTTGCCCTTCGCCTTTTGTGCATCAATGTAAATGTCAACGTCCTGTCCCAGGATACCCAACAATGCACGCTGAACGGTTCCGAACTGTTTCAAATCAGACACGACTTTATTCATAATAGCCGTAGGAATGGCAAATCCATATCCGGCATACGATCCGGTCTGTGAATAAATCATGGCATTAATTCCTACCAACTCTCCCTGAGCATTAACCAATGCTCCGCCAGAATTTCCCGGGTTGATAGCAGCATCGGTTTGTATAAAGGATTCAATACCGCCTCCGTCGGCGCCTAAATTACGTGCCTTGGCACTGACAATGCCAGCAGTAACGGTTGAAGTAAGGTTGAACGGATTACCTACGGCCAATACCCATTCGCCAACTTTCAGTTCGTCTGAATCACCGACCTTAATAGCCGGCAAATTCTTAGCCTCAATTTTAATCAAAGCCAAATCGGTTGTCGGATCGGTTCCAATAATGCGAGCCTTGAATTCGCGATTGTCATTCAACTTTACGTCCAACTGGTCAGCGCCATTAACTACGTGATTATTGGTCACGATATAACCGTCGTCTGACAAGATTACGCCCGAACCAGAAGATACACGAGGCTGTGTCTTATATTGAGGCTGCTGGCCGCGTGAATCAGGCATTCCGAAAAAGTCACCGAAAAAGTCCTCAAAAGGATTAAAACCTCGCTGAATGGACTGTACCTTTTCATTTTGAACAACCTTAATATAAACTACAGAATTAACACTCTTTTCTGCAGCTACGGTCAAATCCACAGGTTGGCCTACTACTGCTGCGGCCTGACAATCTGACGCCGCATTCACTCCTAAACAAAGAGCCAACACGAAAGTACTAATGACTTGCTTATTCATCTTTCTATCTTTTAATTTAATCTTCTTATCTTTTTTCGTCCGCAAATGTAATACGGAACAGGCGTTTCACAAAAAAACAAGAATGTAAAAAAACTTGCTACAAGTTATTTTTAGTAAAGACGCAATACAGATTAACAGCAATTTATATTCATACCGGATTTTTTGCCTGAATCAATAGAGCATGAATAAAAACGACGAAACCATTCCGGCCTTACTACTGAAACATCTACAAAAAAAAACGATCCGAAGCATGTATGAATAAGCTTCAGACCGTTCTTTGATAAATTTATAACTTCAGCCATCAACAAGATGCCCGATTAACTAGTCTTTTATTTTCCAACGTCCATCAACCACTTACCGTCAGTTTTTACCATCTTCTGTTCATCGGTCTGTTCAAGGCCGTTTCCATATACCACTTTAAACTTCACTACAGCGGTTTTTCCATCAGATGCAATATCTTCCGAAAGAATTTCGACGCTTTTTATGCCCCCTTTTTTCTCCATGTCCTTAGCACCTTTCTCCTTCAAAAGCGAAGCATACCCTTCACGTACGGTTTGTTGCTGATCAGGTTCGGTATTTGAAAGATCAATACCTTCGGCAAACTTTTCATAATCACCTTTCTGCATGGCTACAACATACTCTTTCAATGCATCACCAGGACCTCCACCCGAACAGGACGACATCACAAACATGGCAGCAGCCATAACAAACAAACAAAATAGCTTTTTCATCATTACAAAATTTTAGGTTAATAAATAGGTTTTTCTTACATTCTCGTTTGTTTCAAAAATAATAAATAGTTTTCAACTTACGGTTATCCATTAAATCCGAAGGCAACAAATAAGTTCCACTCATTCCCGGTACACTCACCGTACTGAGTCGTCCCTCCGAAAGATCTATCCCAATCTTGCGATATGCAAATTCGACCAGTTCTGTACAATACATCTCCGTTGTATCAGACAAATCATACTGATGGTCGAACAACGTACCACGCTCAGCCATAACTTGTGCGACTGCTGCAGCCCGACAAGCCGAATCACGTTCCAGCCCATCTACTCGCATCACCAAACCATGTGCAGCTCGTTCAGGGGCATAAAAACGAAAAACGGATTCAACTTTCACCCGGTCGACATCTCCCTTAAAATCGGGCTCTCCAGGAACTGCATGTATCACACACCACTCCCCTTCAATATTCTTTAGGATACCGACATGAGAATAAGTTCCTTTTCCGTCGACAACCAGCACAGCGCGGCTCATCATTCCTAATCCTCGGCGAAAAGCCAAGTCGCCATCCCGAAATTCCGCTACCGGCAAAGAGGGTAAATCTGCTTTCGATCTATTGTTACATGACAGAAATATGCACAAAGTCAATAATTGTAATAAGATGTAAGACAAGTTCTTCATCAATTACAAATATAATTATTTCTGCATTACGAGCAAAGAAAAATGTCCTGAAAATCTATTTATTGTATACAAAAAGTCCACACATTAGTCTTCACTATAAAAATGACTTCATGAAAACGCTACTTACTTTTATCCTTAAACAATGGTTCCAGATTTCATCATTTCGGTTGTAGAACGCCGTGGCTTTTGAGTTACATCCAACTTGAGTTCAACTTATAAATGCAACTTTTTGGGTGCGGATAATAAGCAATAAAAACATTTATTTTTCAGAGAGGAAAGAGAGACAATGTCCCCCTTT
>ENA-ORVB01001528-ORVB01001528.1-human-gut-metagenome-genome-assembly--contig:-NODE-1528-length-15289-cov-3.13818_pt1 | contig 15289 bp, 10 predicted proteins | sample MGYA00242090_ERZ509231 | MGnify/ENA primary metagenome ERZ509231 (study PRJEB26280, sample SAMEA2338798) | human gut metagenome | biome: human gut; feature: human-associated habitat; material: faeces...
ATTCTGAACTCCCAAAGGAAGATTTTGTGCTTCATAGAAATGCGTGTCACTTCTGCCTGTCTGACTAATTTTTTATAACGACTCGATCTACGAAATCTTGATTGGATCTGCAACGAGCTTAGAAAACAAACCTTCTGCAATTGTACCTGTAAAGATGCTTGTGTTTTCAGTTGGTTGTTTGATATTGCAAAAAACAAAAAAATTAATTCGAAAGCAAAATTTAATAGTCAAGGCTCAGGATCAGCCCGCCAAAGCCGTACCTACGGACTTATATTTTTTTATCTGTTACCTACCGTCGATCTTTAGTAATTTGGCAATAGCCTTTGTACCTGAACCCACATACTTTTTTAGTTTTTTTTGACTTCGTTCACCTAGTACTGAAAATTCTCCCATGTACCATCTGTAAAAGGCTTTAAGCATTATCAAACTCGTGAATAGTTCCGCCTGTTGATTCCATCTGGACAATAGATCTTCTTAACCGCTCCATGTTTTCTTTTGAATAAAGGATCTACCGAGACTTCAAAATGGATCTTCTTTTTTCGGCAGATCTTCCTTCCAAGCTCTTCGCAAATAATATCCTCATGATTTTTTAGAGCACTGTCCATGCGAAAATTTACATTCACAGTCTAGGACATAATTGCATGCTTTATCTTCAGTTTATAGTTATCTTTATTTTAGTGCACAGAATTGTCATTACATAGTGAGATCGTTACAACATTATTTTTTTTAGCTGACAGCAAAATCTTGACACATAGCGCAATACCGACGTACAAAATCCTTTTTTCCTTGAGTATAAATACTTCGCTGTCTAAAATCTTGGACGCATTCATACTTGTATTTTTCGTTGAGCTGTAATTCAGCAATTGAAAAGTGCCTGTAGCCCAACCGAGTATGAAAAAATTAATTCGCCCATCCGGACATATTGCATAGCGGATGATGAACAGAAAAAAGGATATGCAGGATCGATTTCCTATATATCGACTAAAAGGATTAACAGTTTTTATATGAACAAGAAGGTAGCAGTTGCACTGGGGATCGGTGCTTTTTGTATTTCCAAATCTGTACTGGGTTTTGCCCCTCTTACATCTGCTTATTACGAGTACAAATGCGACTCCGACAATCCTGAGGCCTGTCTTAAGGCCTGTGATTTAAAGGTTCAAAATGCTTGCACTTATCTTGGCTATCAATATGCCAATGGGATCGGTATCGCGCAGGACATTCAAAAAGCGAACAAACTGTTCAAAAAAGGCTGTGATCTAAATGAAGGTACGTCCTGTGCGAACCTCGGGATACATTATGCAAACGGGATCGGCTTAAAGCAGGATGAGGAAAAGGCCTTCGAGTTATACAAAAAAGGTTGCGATCTCAATGACGGAACTGCCTGCGGTAATCTCGGCGTGCTTTACGACGAGGGCAATGTGGTTGAGAATGATGTTCCGATGGCTAACGAATTGTACGAAAAAGGTTGCAATTTAAATGATGGAACAGCCTGTGCCAATCTTGCCGTCCAATACGATCAGGGGTTAGGCGTTGCCCAGGATGTAAATAAGGCCAACGAATTGTATAAGAAGGGGTGCGATCTAAATAAAGGATCGGCCTGTTCCAATCTTGGCTATCAATATGCCAACGGACTCGGTGTCAAACAAGATGAGCAAACGGCCAACAAGCTGTATCAAAAAGGGTGTGATCTAAATGACAGCACCGGCTGCCTTAATCTTGCATACAAATATGATCAGGATAATGCCGCCGTCCAAGACATTCAAAAGGCCAATCAGCTGTACGAAAAGGCCTGTGCTTTGAATAACGGATCGGGCTGCCTGAATCTGGGGTATCAATACGAAAATGGCCTTGGTATGAAACAAAATGTTCAGAAAGCGAACGAGTTTTACCAAAAGGGCTGTGACCTAAGTAACGGAAGAGCCTGCGCAAATATTGCTTATCAGTACGATCAAGGCGTAGGTATCAGACAAAATGTTCAAAGGGCAAACGAGCTTTATCAAAAGGGATGCGAACTTGAAGACGCAGTTGCATGTTTAAATCTCGGAGTTCAATACGAGCAGGGTAACGGAGTACGAGAGGATCTGTCTAAAGCGGCCGGACTTTATAATAAGGCCTGTGATCATGGAGAATCAAAGGGTTGCTTCTTCATGGGCGTTCAATATGAGGAAGGCGTCGGTTTAAGACAAGACGCACGTAAAGCCAAAGAATATTATGGCAAGGCCTGTGATCTCGGTTACCAAGACGGTTGTGACGAGTACAAAAGACTTAACCATTGATACAACGGATGTTCTGCCTACGCAAATTAAAGATAAGAACGCCAAAATTAAAAACTGAATAAAAAGACAATGGCATTCTTGTTGATAAAGATGCCGTTGTCTTTTTACATTACACGAAAATTTAAACATAGAGTAATATAAAATTTAACATAATATAAATTATACGAAGTTGGTAATATTGTTTAAAGGGGCTCCTTTTCAACTTATGAACGGCACAAGTTGTGTCTAAATCATTTAACCGACGGTTATATTTTTACAACGTACAAGACATTGTTTTCCTGAAAATACCATTGCATAAACATGGATTTCGTTTATAAATGCATCATCTTCGAAGAATGACGCATATTTCTTGCGTTCTATCTGCTCAAAGGCCGTTTGTAACAGCTCCTTTGATCTTTCTTTTGCTCCCGACTTTATTTCAATGATCACACCGGAGCTACCGTCATTTCCGGAAAATATTATGTCAGCATATCCCTCGCCGGCCTCTGCATTTGATCGATATTCAGAAATACTATTTCCTGAGCACGATAGAATGCCGTTTAGAAAACCATGATAAAAGTTTTCCGGCTTCGATTTGGTTGCAATATCTCTTAGCGATACGAATGATTTTAGATACCTTGACAGCAGGTTTTGAGCCGTGTGTGCGTCTCCGTCTGCCAACGCCTGCGCAATCCTTTTGGCATTGTTTTCCTCACCTAGGATCAGACTATCGTCAAAGTATTCTTTGATATTACGGCAGAAGCAATCCAGTATTTCTTTATTCGGGATCCTGACCTCATAGAAATTGGCGTGTGTATTCGTAACCGCCGTAAGATATCCGGTATGCAACAGCAAAGAATAAAAATCCTCCGGTCTGTGCATGTTCAGATCATCGTAGTTCATCGAATCGTTGATAGGAACCTCAACATTTTTCCCATCTACCAGATCCTGAAGCTGCGAATTTACGTTTTCGCTTAAATAACCGACGTAGCCTTTAATGGCGGTAGCTTGGCTTGAATTGATCCAAAAATTCTCCGCCTTTATGTCCCCTACCGTTCCATTCTTAATATGGATATGGTGATAATTTTTGGCGACGAAATTCATCACGTCCCAAGGGCAGAATATTTCATCTTGATAGAATCTGTATCCGTCGTAGTGATCCTTCACAAGCTGAGAATAATCGGCCAAATCATAATACTTAAGGATCTCATGAACCTCATTGCGGTTAAAGCCTACCAGGGAGCTATACTTAGGCACGGCATCAAGCACGGTGTTAACCAGGAGATTGTTCACTCCGGTAAAAATACTGTTTTTGGCAACCTTGAGACATCCGGTCATGATGATTTTACATATAGGCTTATCAACGGCGTTCGAGTTTTTTAATACATTGAAAAAGCTACCTATCAGTTTAGCCATCTGCGCGTGATATCCGTTATTTGAAGCCTTTGCCAGGGGCACATCATATTCATCAATCAAAATGACAACCTTGCTGCCAAAATGCTTGTTTAATAAACGACTTAAGGTATCAAGAAAGCCTACAACGTCGTTTTCATGATCGTATAAGTATTCCTTATCCAAATAATGCTGAAAGTCTCTTTTATCAAAGGATGACAAGGATGCGCTATCAAGTAGATAGGTATACCTATTGGCAGTTGCGACCAGCAAGTCGACCAAGACCCTGTAAGCGATTTCAAAGGATCTTCCATCAATACTTTTTAAGGAAATATCAATAACCGGAAATCTGCCTAAAAAACGTTCACAAAAGGCTTTGTCCTTGATGATTTCGGTGCCCTCAAAAAGCTTGTGCGTAGCTTCTGTATTTTGAGGATCGTCCTTATTGATATTGAGGAAGGTGGCAATGGTACTGATCAAAAGGGTTTTGCCAAACCGTCTCGGTCTTGTAAAGAGTAAAACCGGTGAAAGATCAGTAAAAACAGTCTTTATGAATGACGTTTTATCTACATAATATCCGTTATACGCACGCAGCTCCTTGAAGTTTTCCGTTCCCACGGGAACTTCCTTGTAAGCCTTTACAGTATTCATGATCTACCGCCTAAAACCGTTGACTGTCACTTCTATTATATAGATCAATCAAGTCTTTTACTTTGGGCGCATTAATCCAAATTTGAACGGATCTTGATAAGCGTATCGGTAATGAAATCTTCCGCCGACGATGCGGAAATAAGTCCTGACAGCGCCTGATAGGCCCTTTTTACTGCATGGTAGCCCTGACGCTCCGGTTGCTGGCAAACTACGAATTTGATGATCCCTGCCCTTACCAGTTCACAGGTGGTATAGATGTCATCATAACCAAAGCAGATCAAATCATTTCTGCCGGAACTGATCACGGCTGCTCCCGTGCCCTGCACTCCGGCTCCGGTCACATATACGCAATTTATTAACGGATCCTCCTGTAAAGACTTTGCCGTAAGCTTTTGCGACAAGATATCGGAGTCGTTACACTCGCAAATTGCACTTATTTCATAGGGTACATTTAGAGAATCGAGTTCATCTCTAAATCCGCTTATACGCTGAGAATGGCCCAACATATGTAGCGATCCCGTAATGATTAGAATGCGCAATTTCATCCTTCCGTCCGTGATCAAAGAAAGCATACCGGCACAGGTTCTGCCTGCTTTTAAATAGTCAGATCCCGAATAACAAAGACGATTGGCACCCTCCACGTCAGAGTTTAAAAGAACCACGTGTATACCCTGCTCGCTGCATTTGTTTATGCGATCACGAATGGCAGGTGTTGAAATTGTTGAAAGACATAAGGCTTGGCAATCTTTTTTTACAAGATCATCGATGGCCTCCAAATGAACCTGTTCACTGTAGCCCTGCACCTTGCTGATGACTACCTCGACTCCCAGATCGGAGAATTCTGCAACTGCGCTGTTTACTCCGTCCAAAACTTCGTCGAAAAATACGTTGCCAATTGACGGGACGAGCACACCTATACGATAACGTCGGTGAAAAGATGCCAAAGCCCTGCCCGCACGATTTGGGACATATCCCATTTCCTTCACCAGAGCCTTGATCCTGAGTGCTATCTCCGGTTTGACTGCCCCTCGATCGTGTAATACCCGATCAACGGTACCGCGGGAAACTCCGGCCGCCTCGGCAAGATCCTTTAGTGTGACACTCATAGTGGGTTACTCCTAAAAAAGAGTCTCGTGCGAAAAATCGTAGACCTAAGTTTAGAAAAAAGCGTTATAGATTACAAAAAGGAGGAGTATCCTCCTCCTTTTGGTGATTTTATTCCTGACGAAGAGGGCTATCAGGCGAAAGGATTTTCTCCATTATAGAGCACACCCTTAGGCTGATTGTAGCTTACGTCTTCAATGCCGAGCAGGCTGAATACCGACCATAAAGCCTTGCCCACATGGCCGAAGGCTACAGCACCGTGATGCGGGTAGCGCTTGGCAATGAGTACGTGACGATAGAATCTCCCCATTTCAGGAATTGCAAAGATGCCGGTACCGCCGAAGGATCTGGTACCTACGGGCAGAACCTCACCCTGAGCTATATATGCGTGCAACACCGTATCTGGAGTAGACTGCAGGCGGAAGAAAGTGATCGGTCCTTCCTGAATATCGCCTTCTAAGGTACCGCGGGTAAAATCAGGCTCAGATCCTGCAGGCTCAAGCAAGCGGTGCTGGATGATCTGATAGTTGATCGCACCTAAGCGTTGGTTGCAACTCTGAAGCTTGGTAAGCTTGCACATAGGCGTATTTCCGCAGTGGAAGCCCATGAAGGTATCGGTCAGCTTGTACTGAGGATATTTAGGGGCAATGTCCTTTTCAAACAGATCGGCCGGAACCGAGTTGTTGATGTCAAGCAAGGTGACGGCATCCTCGGTAATGCAGGCTGCTATATACTCGGATAATGCTCCGAAAATATCGACCTCACAAGCCACGGGGATCCCTTGTGAAGAAAGACGCGAGTTTACATAGCAGGGCTCAAAACCGAATTCCTTAGGGAAGGCAGGCCAGCACTTATCTGCAAAACATACATATTTACGTTGTCCGCGATGCTCTGCAGCCCAATCCTTCAAGGTGATCTCAAACTGAGCCATACGCTTTAGCAGATCGGGATAAGTATTGCCGCCTGCACCCAATTCCTCAGCCATATCTTTGGCCACGGCATCGATCCTGGCATCGCCTGCATGGGCCTTGTAGGCAACCATGAGATCAAGCTCGGAATTTTCTTCGATTTCAATGCCCAAATCATAAAGTCCCTTAATGGGAGCATTGCAGGCAAAGAAGTCCTGAGGTCTGGGGCCGAAGGTTATGATCTTAAGTGAGGACAGACCGATCACGGCACGTGCGACCGGAATAAAATCTTTGATCATGACTGCAATATCGTCGGCAGTACCCACCGGGTACTCGGGGATATAGGCCTTAAGCTTTCTTAAGCCCAGGTTATAGGAGCAATTTAGCATGCCGCAATAGGCATCTCCGCGACCGTCCACCAAATCATTGCCGGTCTCCTCGGCAGCTGCGGCATACATAACGGGACCGTTGAAATCCTTGCAGATAATGGTTTCGGGAGTCTCAGGACCGAAGTTTCCTAAAAAAACCACCAAGGCGTTACAGCCTGCAGCCTTAGCTTCCTCTACGGCCTTGACCGCATCAAGTTCATTTTCGACGGTGATGCGAATTTCCTCAATGGGAGTTCCTGCCCTCTCACAGGCCTTTACTATGGCCGCACGACGACGCTCGGATAAAGAACGAATGAAGCAATCGCGGGATACGGCTATAATGCCGAGCTTTACCTGCGGAATATTCTCAAAAGTCATTTTTATCTCCTTTTTTTTGCCGCGAATTTACTCTTAACCGCGGTATTAATAAAAACAAAATAATTATTTGTTATTTAAGAACTATATTATTACCTATGAGCTTACCGGTGGTAATACCAGCTCGCCCCTCATCGGAATCATCATGTGCAAACAGCCACTTGTTGTTATTGGTCAAATAGCCTGCTTCCCCGTCCTTACTGCACACACTCGCGGGTTTTTCGGTATTGGTACCGCGCGGGAGTACGCAGCAGACGCGGAAATAGTCGTTGTTGTCGCTGTTGCAGGGGCAATAATGCAAGGTGGTCTCGTAAAAGAGCACCGCCGTTCCGGCCTTGACCAAAAATACCTCCACCTCCTGTGAATCGATTATCCCGTCATGTATTGAAGTAGCAGGTGCCACCATGATCAAGGTGTCGTTTTCAGGGATGTTGAGCTCACTGTTGCGGTGATACTCAAGGCAATTGAGCGTTCGATTGTGTCCAGAGCAATAGCCCATTTGTACAGACATTCCTCCGAAAACGCGGTTTTGAATATCATCAAGCAGATAAGGCTCTTCCAAGATAGGCTCGGAGGCTACATAGGTGGTCCCCTCCTCAGGCAAAGAAGTCTGTTTCAATAGCTCGATGATCTTCGCTGTATCTATGCCATCAATAATTTTGCCGTAACGCTCAAACTGCTTGGAGCTGACCTCAGGATATTTTGAGATCGGATCATGTGATAATTCGGCTCTAAGTCTTGCAAGTCTTGAGAACTCACCGCGCAGGGACGGATACAGGCTTTGATACAGTTCGTAAATTCTGTCGTAGCGCGATGATTGCACGCTATCTGGTACTGAACCCTTGCTCCCCTCTCTTACACAGATCCGGCATCCATCCTGAACTGATGCGAAAACACCGCCGGCAACACCTGCCAGAATAGCAGCACCTAAAGCAGGCCCCTCCTTAGATTCCATGGTAGAGACCTTTACCTTTAAGCAATCGGCAAGCATCTGACGCCAAAGCGGAGATGAAGCACCTCCACCACAGGCCATGAGCGTGTCGGGAATGATACCCATCTCGTTTAAAACACTAAGATTGTGGCGCTGGGATAAAGTTACCCCTTCCATTACGGCCCTCACAAAGTGTGCACGCGTATGAACGCAGCTCATACCGAAGAATACGCCGCGGGCATCGGGATCAAGTACCGGCGAGCGTTCACCCATAAGATAGGGAAGATAGATAAGACCGTCTGCACCCGAAGGGATGCTTGCGGCCTGAGCAGTCATGAGATCATATACATCACGCCCGGCCTTTTCTTCTTTTTCCTTTTCTAAGGAGAAGAATTCGTCGCGAAGCCAACGTAATGAAAGCCCTGCGGCCAAAGTACATGACATCGCCGTCCACTCGCCCTTGACGGCACTGCAGAAGGTATGTACGCGTCCTAGAGGGTCGATGGCACTTTTACTGGTATGTGCAAAGACTACACCGGAGGTTCCCAAGGTTACAAAAGCCTGACCGTCATGACATACACCGGTACCTAAAGCTGCGGCGGCATTGTCTCCGGCACCTCCTGCAACCACGGTGCCCTCCTTTAACCCCATCTTAGAGGCACACTCTGCAGTCAAGCGCCCGGCTATGTCGGATGAATAAATGAGATCGGGCAACAGCGCACGATCTATTTCCAGTTTTTCCAGGATCTCCGTGGACCACACGCCGTTTTTGATATCAAGCAGATTGGTTCCGGAGGCATCGGACATTTCCATGGCCAGTACGCCCGTCAGCACATATCTTACATAGTCCTTGGGCAGAAGTATGTGTGCGCAACGCTCGTAAATTTCTTTTTCGTTTTCACGAACCCATAGGATTTTGGGGGCGGTAAAGCCGGTGAGTGCGGGATTGGCACAGATCTCAATTAATCTGGCACGCCCGACTCTCTCCTCGATCTCCCTGCACTGATCTCCTGTGCGGGCATCGCACCAAAGAATGGAATTACGAAGCACCTTGCCGTCTTTGTCAAGCATCACCAAACCGTGCATCTGTCCTGAAATAGCAAGACCTGCCACGGCCGTAGGATCGACAGCACTTTGATCCATCACCTTTTTGGTGGTGCTTAAAGCCGCATCCACCCAGCATTTAGGATCCTGCTCGGCCCAGCCGTTTTTAGGCTGTATCAACGGGTATTCCTGTGATGCGGATCCTATAACCGTACCCTTTTCATCAAAGAGTACAGTTTTGGTCCCCGATGTACCCAAATCTATTCCCAACAGATATTTCATATTAAATCCTCAAAAATATCCTTCTATTTGCAGATAGCATTTCCATCAATCAGCGTGCACGTTTCTTGGATAGAACGTCGATCACAACGGCCAGCAATAATACACCGCCCTTGACGGTACGTTGCCAGTTGGCATCGATTCCGAGAATGGACATACCATTGTTTAAAACGCCCATGAACACAGCTCCGATCACCGCACCGCCGATGGTACCGACTCCGCCGTAAGCGGAAGCACCGCCGATGAAGCAAGCACCGATGGCGTCAAGCTCATAGCCTGTACCTGCAGTAGGGGCAGCGGAGTTAAAACGAGCCACGCAAACTAAGGCAGCAATAGCAGAGAGGAATCCCATGTTGACGTAGGTCAAAAATACCAGACGATTGGTATTGACTCCTGATAACTTGGCGGCTTTTTCGTTTCCACCCAAGGCATAGAGTCTGCGACCGGTTGTGGTTTCGTTGGCAATAAAGGCATATACGGAAACGATCACCACCAGCAAAATGAGAATGACGGGGACACCCTTGTTGTGGCCGAGCAACCAGCCGGAGCCGACAAGAGCAAACACAACGATCACGATCTTGAAAATAAGCGAGGAAAAAGGTTCAACCTCATAGCCTTTACGTTGCTTCTTTATTCTTGAGAGCATGACGCCTGCACTGTAAAGGAGGCACAAGCCGACGGTGATGATCATGGTCACGCTGACGGCATCGGCTCTGTGAGCCGGGATGAACGAGGTGAAATATCTTAGGTACTCGGAAGGAAAAGGCGAGATGGTCAGGCCGTTCAAAACAAGCAAGGCGGCTCCGCGGAAGAGCAACATGCCGGCTAAGGTTACGATAAATGAAGGAATGCGTACATATGCAATCCAAAAGCCGTGCCAGGCACCTATGAGAATACCCACTACCAAGCAAATGAGTATGCTCAAATAAATATCACACTCCATGTTTACGATGAGCGTACCTGCTATGGCGCCGATCAAGCATACTATGGAGCCTACGGACAAATCGATGTTACCGCAGGCGATAATACAAAACAGCATGCCCACAGCCAGCACGATCACATAAGAGTTTTGAGAGATGATGTTGGTAAAGTTCGACGGTGAAAACATCGAGCCATGACCTGTCATACGAATAGTTACTTCAAAAAGTATCATTACGAAAACAAGTGCCAAGAGCAACGAGTTTCTCTTTAACATGTCCGCAATTTGGTTCATTTCAGTTGTTCCTTATGTTTGTAAAAGCATTCAAGCTTATTTTTGTTCTTTTTAGGCTTACTCATTTTTAATGAGAGCTCAAGATGGCATTCATGATGGATTCCTGTGACGCCTTCTCGCGCGGCATTTCCGCCACGATGCGACCTTCGTTCATTACATAAATGCGATCGCACATACCGAGAATTTCCGGAAGCTCCGAGGAGATGATGAGCACACCTTTGCCCTGAGCGACCAGCTTGTTGATGAGGCAATATATTTCATATTTAGCGCCCACATCGATACCGCGGGTGGGTTCATCTAAAATAAGCACATCGGGTTTTGCAAAAATCCACTTGGATAACAATACCTTTTGCTGATTTCCGCCTGAGAGATTTCCTACCTCCTGTTGAACAGAGGAACACTTGGTATTCATTTCGTCACGGTAAACCTTTGATTCCTTAAGCTCGGCGTCCTTATCCAAAATACCGTGTGCCGATACGGCTTCAAGATTAGCTAATGTAGTGTTGGTAAAAATAGGATTCATCAGCACAAGGCCGTCACCCTTACGATCCTCGGTTACATAGGCAAGACCGTGCTTGATGCAGGCCGATACGTTCGGCAGCTTAACTTCTTCACCTTTTAAGAACACCTGACCGGAAATATTTACCCCGTAGCTGTGTCCGAAGAGGGAACGGGCAAACTCGGTACGTCCGGCCCCCATAAGACCAGAAAGTCCTACAACTTCACCACGATGAATGGTTATATTGATGTCGTCACAGGTCTTTTTCTCAGGCACCAAAGGATTGTGTACAGTCCAATTACGAACGTCCATGAGAATTTCATCGGAGCATTTCGTTTCGCGTTTAGGAAAACGATCGGTAAGTGCGCGTCCCACCATTCCTGAAATAATGCGGCTCTCAGACACGTCATGATTGCTGTTGTCCAGCGTTTCGATGGTAGCCCCGTCGCGGATCACAGTAATGGAGTTGGCAATATAGGAGATCTCGTTCAATTTATGAGAAATGATGATCGAGGTCATGCCCTGCTCGCGGAATTTGGCCAAAAGATCGAGAAGCTTTTTGGAATCAACCTCATTTAAAGAGGCCGTAGGCTCATCAAGAATAAGCAGACGGCAATTCTTGGAAATGGCTTTGGCTATCTCAACAAGCTGCTGCTTGCCTACACTTATATCCTTAATAAGAGTTTTAGGATCTTCGGTTAAACCGACTAGCTCCAAAAGTTCCTTGCACCTAGCATAGGTACGGGGCCAATCCATTACATATTTTGAATAGCTTTGTGTTCGTTCATTACCCAGAAACATATTTTCGGCGATGGACAAAAAAGGAACGAGTGCAAGCTCCTGATGAATGATCACGATGCCGTCGCGCTCGGAATCAGGAATGCTTTTGTATTTACAAAGCTGTCCGTCAAAAATGATATCGCCTTCATAGGTACCGTAGGGGTAGATACCGGAAAGCACGTTCATAAGCGTGGATTTACCTGCACCGTTTTCCCCTACCAACGCATGAACCTCACCCTGCTTAACCGTGAGATTCACTCCGCTTAATGCGGTAACCTTGCCGAAACGCTTGATAATATTACGCATTTCAAGCAGGTTTTTGGTATTTGTATTTTCCATCTGCTCTTTCTTCAAAATCAAAACACAAGAAAAGAAGTTTTGAGAACGGGCGGTGCCGTAGCACCGCCGCGCTGAAATCTGAAATTAGATTTCTTTTTCGGTGTAATAACCGGAATCGATGAGCAGCTCCTTGTAGTTGTCCTTTGTGCCGACAACAGGATTGCACAGGAATGAAGGAATAACGCCGGTACCGTTGTTATAGGTCTTGGTATCATTCACGTCGACGGTTTCACCCTTGATGATCTGATCTACCATCTTGACCACCTGAGCGGCTAAGGTACGCGTATCCTTGAATACAGACATAGCCTGCAGTCCCTTCTTAATATTCTTGACAGAAGGACGGTCGCAGTCCTGACCGGTGATCACGGGAATATTGCTGGCGTCGTATCCTTCAGACACCAAAGCATTGGTAACACCGTTGGCCGTGGAGTCGTTGGAGCAAAGAACGGCGTCGAGCTTTGTCCCCTCAGGGCCGTAGCCGTTTGAAGAGATCAGGTTCTCCATACGTTTCTGAGCTTCCTCGTTGTTCCAATTCAAGGTAGCGGCCTGCTCCTTGGTGATCTGACCGGACTTGCAGATAAGCTTGCCGTTATCGAGGTAGGGCTGCAGGATATCAAGCGCACCGCCCCAGAAGAAGTTGACGTTGTTATCGTCAGTAGGACCGGTGAAAAATTCGATATTCTTAGGCTCGGTCTTATCGTCCTTAAGCTTCAGGCTGTCAACTAAGAAATTGCCCTGCATCTGACCTACCTTGTAGTTATCGAAGGTAGCGTAGTAGGAGATCGCATCGGTATTCATGATGAGACGATCATAAGAAATAACCGGGATCTTCTTATCCTTGGCACCCTTTAAAACTTCGGTAAGAGCAGAACCGTCGATGGCAGCAATAACCAAAACGTCATCACCGTTTGAGATCATGTTCTCAATCTGGTTTACCTGGGTGGGAATGTCATTGTCACCTGCATACAGCAATTCAACCTCGTACCCGGCCTTCTCGAGCTGAGCCTTCATGTTGGCACCGTCCTGATTCCAACGCTGCAGCGACTGGGTAGGCATGGAAACGCCGATCTTGGCTGCCTGAACGTTGGCGCTGAAACCTGCTGCCAATATAGCGGCGCAAAGTACGGTAATACTGTTCTTAATCTTCATAAAATCTCCTTTTGTTTGTATGGCCTTTAAGGCATCTGTTGCAGTGACGGATGATGTAAATATAAGTAAAAAAAACTCCGTGCACGTGCACAAATTAATAATAGTGCATATTTGAACTGGTATGTAACTTTATTTATTGAAATTATCAAATTTGTGATGTGAAGCAGCTTTTATTGAATAAAGAAACAGGAATATCTTTAATATTATTGTTTAATAACAATATGTTATAACTTGTTATACCCAGAAAATTTGACAAGGTTTAATAAATAAAACTCTTACAAAGATTGTAATCAGTTAAGGATTAATTGTACTTAGACAAGAAAAACGCAAGCTTTAGACAATGCACATAATGCACGGCATCAAAATGATTTTATGATATTTTAGGAGAATCTTTATGAGTTGGCATTTGAATATACGGAGGAACTCACCGGATCAATATTCATCTCAAACTGCACCGGCGGTCACAGGATGCCCCTCAAATTGCTCAGATCGGGGCATCTATCACGGTAAGAAAATTATATTCCGAGCAAAGGAATTATGAGCGGGGCCAATAAAGCAGTAAGAAGACCGTTTAAGGTCAATCCCAGACTTGCATAGGCTCCGTGCTCTTTACTCTTATCCATAGAGGTAGCAGTACCCAAGGCATGAGCGGCCGTGCCCATGGACAAGCCCTGAGCTACAGGATGTTTTACCTTGGCAAATCCCATGGTACGGTATCCGAAGATAGCGCACAAAAGACCTACACATACCACAACCGCCGCTGTTAAAGAAGGTATTCCCCCTAAGGATTTGGATACCTCCATAGCTATAGGTGTTGTGACGGATTTAGGTGCTAATGACATGATCACCTCGGTCGAGGCTCCCATCTTTTTTGCAATATACACCACGGAAATAAGCCCTACTACACAACCTGCAAATTCAGCAAGTAAAATGGGGATGAGGTTTTTCTTAATGGTTTCCAGTTGCAGATACAGAGGTACTCCCAAGGCCACCACTGCCGGGCGCAACCAAAATTCAATCATATGGGAGCCTTCGGCATAGGACTCATATTCGACTCCTGTTGCCTTAAGAAATATGATAACGCAAACAATGGCAACCAAGATTGGGTTCATGATCACCCATCCTGTATATTTTCGAAGCAATTTTCCGACGAAATAAGCACAGAAGGTAAAGGCTATGAGAAAGAACTCATTTTCAAAATAGGTGTTCATTTTTCATTTCCTTCTTTTTGCAATTCTTCTTCAACGTTTTTAGTTTTCTTTTTTGACAACTTGTTTTTTACCCTGCGCTCTGCTCCGCTATAGCATTGATGAACCCATCCGGTAACGGCCAACACCAATAGCGTAGAAACTACAGTAGCCGTTACTATTGGCAAAAGTTCAGCTTTGATGAGATTAAAATGAAGCATAACGGCCACACCGGGAGGCACGAAAAAAAATCCCATCGTACCTACGAGAAAATCAGATATCCCCTGTACCCATTCAAGACGAAGGATCTTAAATTTAAGACTCAAAGTTAACAGGAGCATACCGATGATGCTTGACGGAACGGGGATCCCAGTAAGGAACACGATCAGTTCTCCGAGCGCCAAACAGCCGAAAATTATGGCTAATTGTCTTATGATCATGATTTAAAAAAAGTTAAAGTGATATACAAGATCCTACGGCGTAAGATAAAAACAGTACGGGAAAACTGTTGTTAAGAGACGTCACAAGTTGCGCATGATAGTGAAAAATTTGACACAGATCAAGAAAACGAACGAATTTCAAAAATCGCACCAATTTAAAGATCAGAACAAACAAGACATAACAAAATATCATAAGGCTTATTAAGATTTGTTTTTTTGACTGGGACGGGGACAGCTTGCTATAAACCCTTGCAAGACAAAACTCATCCGCAAATGCTATACTCACCGACAGTCAAACTTACATTCAAGGATAATTTATGAACACCTTCAAAAACAATAACAATACAATGAAGGCTCGTGATCTTAAACTCACAA
>ENA-ORVB01001554-ORVB01001554.1-human-gut-metagenome-genome-assembly--contig:-NODE-1554-length-15145-cov-13.294_pt1 | contig 15145 bp, 10 predicted proteins | sample MGYA00242090_ERZ509231 | MGnify/ENA primary metagenome ERZ509231 (study PRJEB26280, sample SAMEA2338798) | human gut metagenome | biome: human gut; feature: human-associated habitat; material: faeces...
CTGTTTCAGATTGCAGAAACCTTCAAGGCAAAAGTCATTGACTATGGCAAAGACAGTCTGCTTCTGGAATTTGTCCAGACAGCCACCAAGAATGATGCAGTTGTTAAACTGATCAAGGAAGAATTCCACAGAATTGAAGTGGTACGCGGTGGAAGCGTTGGAATTGAATCCATCAGCATGATGGAACGCTAAATCTCATAATCAATATTTTTTACAGGATATAGAAACACCTCTATATCCTGTATTTATTTTCAAACATACTATAAAATATTGCAGTTTTTAATCAAATGTGTTATTGTTTACGGGAGCGTTATTCGAAAGAAAATGCATCTGATTTCCACATCTGACAGTCTGGTGGATAAAGTCATCCACTTCACAGTCTGGTTAAATTTGTGAGGCGACCTGTAAGGCGTCTACACACCGGAAACTTTTACCGGAAGATATTTCTTGTTTCATATCTTTTGTTCTGATGTATATTTTTCATAACGCCTGATCCCCATACTCTAAACTGTCTGAAAAGCAGGGGACGCATTGCGCCGTTTTATCAGACCAAAAGGAGAATTCATATGAACACAACAACTACTACTACAACAGCTGCCACAAAAAGAAGCAGCACTCTTTACATGGTAGAGCTGGCTATGATGATTGCCATTATTCTGCTCATGTCCTTTACCCCGCTGGGCTACCTTCGTACTCCCGGCTTATCCATCACTCTTCTCACCATCCCGGTAGCTGTAGGAGCTATCATCCTCGGACCGAAAGGTGGTGCTGTATGCGGACTTGCTTTCGGTGCAACCAGCTTCTATATGGCTGTCACAGGAAGTTCAGCTTTCGCTGCCGCACTTTTTAACATTAATCCATTTGGCACTTTTATTGTGTGTATCGTGGCACGTGTGCTGGAAGGATGGATCACAGGACTTATTTTCGCAGCATTATATAAATCACCGGCGAAGAAATTTTCCTATTACGTTGCTTCACTGGCATGCCCGTTACTGAATACTTTCTTCTTCATGGGCTTTTTATGTCTCTTCTTCTACAACACAGATTACATTCAGGGTATTGTTTCCAGTCTTGGAGTAAGCAATCCTGTTGTCTTCGTTGCTGCTTTTGTGGGCGTTCAGGGACTGATCGAAGCGGGCTTCTGCTTTGTAGTGGGAAGCATCGTTTCCAAGGCACTTTCTGTGGCACTGAAACGTGCATAATCTTTAAAAGAACAGCCGTTTACCAAACAACCCTGACTACATTGTCACTGTAGTCAGGATTTTTTTATCCGGCACATTTAAAGCAGGAACCCTACCTGATTCGGTTAATACAAAGGAGATTTTTATGTCATTATTAAAAGAGATTTCTATTACAGATCTTTCAAATTTACGCATCGGTCATGCTTCCGATTATAATGCCCAGACCGGGGTAACCGTTCTTTACTTCCCACTGGGTGCAAAGGTTGGCTGTGATATCAGCGGTGGCGGTCCTGCTTCCAGGGAAACTCCTCTCACCTCTCCTATCACTGCCGACAATCCCATCAATGCCATTGTCTTGTCCGGAGGTTCTGCCTATGGACTGGCTGCTGCTGACGGTGTAATGAACTATCTGGAATCACAAAATATCGGTTATAACACCGGTGCAGCACTGGTTCCCCTTGTATGCCAGTCCTGTATCTATGACCTCTCTTACGGAGATCCTAAAATACGTCCAACTGCAAAAATGGGCGAGGAAGCCTGCCGTCAGGCATTTGCCGGAACAGATGCCAGAACCGGGAATATCGGCGCAGGTACCGGTGCAACTGTGGGAAAACTTTACGGTATGAAACAATCCATGAAGTCAGGTCTTGGTATTGCCGCTGTATCAGTGGGAAATTTCCAGATGGCCGCAATTGTCGTTGTCAATGCACTGGGAGATATCTTTAGTCCACAAAATGGTCAGAAAATCGCAGGGCTGAAAACGCCTGACAGAAGCGGGTTTCTGGATAGTGTCCACGAATTATACCGCTTTATGACACCTCATGACCAGTTTACCGGCAATACCACCATCGGGGCTGTGATCACCAATGGGGCATTTTCAAAGGCTGAACTGAATAAAATTGCCTCTATGACCCGCTGTGCCTATGCCAGATGCATCAATCCTGTAGCAACTATGGCTGACGGTGATTCCATCTATGCTGCCAGCATTGGCAGATTCCATCTATGCTGCCAGCATTGGCGATGTTTCTGTAGATATCAATATGGCAGGAACTCTCGCCGCAGAAGTCATGGCTCAGGCTATCCAAAATGCCATCCATACTTCCCGGATCCAGGATGAAGAATTTCTGAAATATGTATAACAGTCCGCTATAAAAGCGCAGAGAAAAAGTATCATCTCTGCGCTTTTATTCTTCCTGTCTGTCTTCATTTTTCATCTGTGCTCTGGTTTTTTTCCAAGCCAGAGCTGTACATTTGCTTCCCGTTCCCTTGCCAGATCACCAATAGTACGGATTCCCTGATTCAGAAGCTTCTGCTCGGAGGCTTTTCCCAGAAATAACAGGTTACGGACAGGAAGTGGCCACATTTTCTCCGGTATTTCGTCCGGGAACAGCGTGTGTACTCTGTCCGTTTCTTTGGATCTCCTCCCACACAGGAGGGAATCTCCCTGAGATCCGGCAGCCCCTGGCTTACCCTTCTGGCTGACTCCCAGGAAAGAAATGCGCTGTTTACATCAATATGAAAAATTAATCGTTCCATACTTTTTAATATATCTCAATCATATTTTTGCAGACTTCCAATCATCTTAATCCCCATTATCATCAACACAGGGAAAATCAGTGCCGCAAAGATTCCAAGTTTCAGATTATCATTCAGTGCTCCTGAAATCATCCCCACATAGGTTGGTCCGGATGAGCATCCCACATCTCCAGCAAGGGCAAGGAGGGCAAACAGGGCTGTTCCGCCACGCTTTACTGAGGCAGCCGCCATGCTGAAGGTTCCCGGCCACATAATACCTACAGACAGACCGCAAACCGCACATCCAAGGATTCCCAACGCAGGTACCGGGATAAATGCAATCATCAGATAGGAAACCATGCACAGAACTGCACTGTATTGCATAAAGCGTTCCAGATTGATTTTATCTCCAAATTTCCCATAAAATGCCCTTGAACTTCCCATAAGAATTGCAAACGCCATGGGACCTGCCAGATCTCCGATAGTTTTATTGATTCCAAAACTTTTCTCAGCCAGAGTAGAAGCCCACTGGCTTACCGCCTGCTCACTGGCTCCTGCACAGAGCATCATTAACATCAGAACCCAGAAGATTTTTTTCTTAAAAAGCTCTCCCATAGTCAGCCCCTTTTCACCCTCATCCAGCAGTGGAGCAATGGGAACTCTGGTAAAAAGGATTCCATTTGCAATGGGAATCAATGCCCACACCAGCGCCATATATTTCCAGTTTGCAATCCCGAAAATACGAAAGAATAATGTAGAAAGAAGTACCACTCCCACATGTCCCCAACAGTAAAAGGAATGAAGGAGACTCATTGCTTTTTCCTTATTATCTGTAGGGCAGGCTTCCACCACAGGACTTACCAGCACCTCCAGCAATCCGCCTCCGATGGCATAGATCATAACTGCAACGAGAAGTCCCACAAACGGATCTCCCAGGCACTCCGGCAATACTGTGAGCAAAATCAGACCTGCAGCCGCCATTGCATGTGCCAGGATCATAGATGCACGATAACCTATTCTGTCCACAAATCCAATCGATGCCAGATCTACCAGCAACTGGATCCCGAAATTAAAAGTAACCAGAAGTGTAATCTTCTGCAGCGAAATCCCGTAACTGCCCTGAAATGTCAGAAACAGCAGAGGAACGAAATTGTTCACAATGGCCTGCACTACATATCCGATAAAACAGGCCTGCACTGTTCTGTTGTAATTTGTTTTCATCCGATGTTATATCCTCCAATCTGAAATTTATTAAGCTGACATCATTCAGACATTGATCCACCAAACTTCTATATCTCCACAGTTCTAATAGATTTTTATCCGTCAATAATGACAGTGTATCACAGATTCTCTCCTTTTTCTTTCATTATCTTTTGAAAATCCCGTAAATTTTTATATTATTTTGACTTTTTCCCTATAACAATTCTATAAAATCCAAAAGTAATACCCCCATCCGATTCCAAATATTTCCCGCAAAAAAAGATGTGCACCATACCATTTCTGACACCATACACATCTCAAAATAAACACTTCTTATCTTCTGTACTCTGCAGTCAGGTCTTTAATAACCTCTCCTGCAATAATCAGCCCGGCGACAGACGGCACAAACGCCACACTGCCCGGAATATCTCTGCGCTCCGTACACTTATGCGCAGCACCCGGAGGACAAATACAATGCGATCTGCAGCTGATTGCCATATCTTCAATCGATCTGATCGGCTGTTCTTCCGAATAAACAACCTTCAGTTTTTTCACACCACGCTTCTTCAGCTCTCTGCGCATAACCTTCGCCAGCGGGCACACCTTCGTCTTATAGATATCTGCCACCCGAAATGCACTGGCATCCAGCTTATTTCCGGCACCCATACTGCTGATAACAGGAGTCCCTGCCTCTTTTGCACGCATGATCAGTTCAATCTTCGCAGTCACTGTGTCCACAGCATCTACCACATAATCATACTCACTAAAATCGAAGTCAGCAGCATTCTCCGGAAGATAAAAACAGTTATGGATTCTCACATCTGCTTTCGGATTAATGTCCAGGATCCTGTCCCGCATCACCTCTGTTTTATATTGACCAACAGTTTTCCTGGTGGCAATAATCTGTCTGTTAAGATTCGTCAGGCATACTTTGTCATCATCGATCAGATCAAAGGCCCCTACGCCGCTTCTGACCAATGCTTCACATACATAACCTCCAACTCCTCCGATTCCAAATACTGCCACACGGGCATTCTCCAATTTATCCATCGCTTCTTTTCCAAGAAGAAGCTCAGTTCTCGAAAATTGATTCAGCATAATCTCTCCACTTTATCCTGTCCCACTACATTCTCTACCTGCTGTTCCTCTACTGCCTCGTCTCTTATCTGCATATTCTTATTTCCCGTGACATATGCAGCCCTGCATGCCAGGATCAGAAGCACGATAAACAGAAACCAGAGCCAGATTTTTCTTTTATTTTTTATGACTAACCGTTTCATAACCTGCTCCACTATTCTACTGTGCAGACGCGGATCAGGTTTGTTCTTCCCGGAATTCCAAGCGGTACACCACCGGCAAATACAATAGTGTCACCAACTTTTACAAGTTTATGCTTCTGTGCTGCCTCGATTGCTCTCAGGCAAAGGATCTCAGAACTGTATTCTTCTTTGATCAGCATCGGGTAAACACCCCAGGACAGATTCAGCTGGCGAAGGACTCTCTCAGAACTTGTGCATGCACCGATCAGACATCCTGGTCTGTGTTTGGACATCATATGAGCTGTACTTCCGGATTTTGTCACTGAAAGGATTGCACTGGCCTTCAGGTCGATTGCTGTCAGGCAGGTTGCATGTGCGATTGCATTTGTAATATCCGGATTCTCATTTCTGTCTGTTTTCTTAAAGATTGTATTGTAATCAATATTCTGTTCCATATGTTCTGCAATGCGGCTCATCATCTGAAGTGCCTGTACCGGATATTTACCTGCTGCTGTTTCTCCGGAAAGCATGGTAGCACTTGTTCCCTGGAAAATCGCATTGGCAACGTCTGTAGCCTCTGCACGTGTTGGTCTCGGATGAGAGATCATGGAGTCAAGCATCTGTGTTGCTGTAATAACCGGTTTTCCTGCTGTGTAAACTTTCTGGATGATTTTCTGCTGGATAACAGGTACATATTCCGGCGGGATCTCAACACCCATGTCACCTCTGGCGATCATGATGCCATCTGCTGCTTCAATAATCTCGTCGATATTGTCAACGCCCTGCTGGTTCTCAATCTTTGCAATGATCTGGATCTCTTCACCGCCGTTTTCTTTCAGGATTTTTCTTACTTCGCGGATATCGTTTGCAGTACGTGTAAAGGATGCTGCAACGAAATCAAATCCTTCCTGGATACCGAAGAGAAGATCATCATGATCTTTCTTACTGATAAATGGCATCTTCAGGTTTGCACCCGGAACATTGACACCCTTCTTGTCGCCAATCACACCTGCATTAATAACCTTGCAGACAATGTCCTTTCCTGCGATGTCCTGAACCTCCAGGTCTACAAGTCCATCATCAACCAGAATATGTCCGCCCGGCTGCACATCCTTATAAAGCTCTTTATAAGTAATGCTTACGCACTCATTAGTTCCTTCAATATCTTTATTTGTAAATGTAAAAATCTGTCCTTCTTCCAGAGAAACCTTGCCATCCTTGAAGCATCCAAGTCTGATCTCCGGTCCCTTTGTATCAAGAAGTGCTGCAACAGGTCTGTCATATTTCTTGCGAAGTTCTCTCAGTTTCTGGATACGGCCTCTCTGCTCATCGTGAGGTCCATGTGAGAAGTTGAAACGTGCTACGTCCATTCCCTCTCTCACAAGCTGCTCCATAACATCGCCCTTATCAGTAGACGGTCCCATTGTACAGATAATTTTGGTTTTTCTCATTTAATCTTTCCCTCCAAACTGTCAACTCAATTTTATCTATTTTATTCCTGTAAAATAATGTAATAAAATGTTACCTGTTTCTATAAATGAAAACATTAAATCAAATAAAAATTACCATTATTGAGACTATCTGTCAATATAGAATTTCGACTTATTTTTGTTGATATTTGACAAAAAAATAACATACTTTTGTTGCAAATGTCACATATATTTTTGCCGATCCGACAGTTGGAAAATTTTTCACTCATTCTTATCAGAATCCAAAATCTGCATAGTCTTCCGGCAGAAATCTGTGGTAAATGATATGGCATCCTTCATCTTTAAAACAATAATAATAAGGATCTGATCCATCATCAAAGCGGATCATCACATCAAACTCCTCGTTATCCATTGGTTCAGTAATGATTTTATCTGAATAAGAATGGAACAGTTCTTTAATTTCCTCTATCGTACATCCATGTCTGCCAACCAGTTCGATCAATGCCTTGATAAATTCATTCTCTTTCATATTATTATGTACATATTCGGAAGCTTTTTCCGAAACAGTGAAGCAGAAACGATCTCCTCTGTGTGATACTGCTACTTCACCAAATTTCTCTTCTATATAAGAAGGAAAATCTTTTAAAATCTCCATCATGCCTGCAGCATCCGTCTCATTGCCAAAGAAATGATTCAGGGAACTGAGCGGATAATAAAGGCTGATCTTCTCCTTCATATATCCAAGCTTCGCCTGTTCCTCTTTGATCACATCGATCAGACTGGTTTCTAATCTGTTATAGTTCATTTATTTTCCCTCCTGAAAATCTATCCTTTTGCTTTTTCTGGTTAATATTTTATCAGACATTGCCCGAAAATCAATGCATTTCTTTTTCAATTGTACGCCCGCCAAAACAATTTCAATGTTTTCTTTTTCATACAAAAATAAAGAGCTTGCGAAACTGTCCTTTTTTTCTCCCTCTGACAAATAACTCTGACTGGATAAAACAAAACAGATAAAACCAACCACTTCGTTGCTTTTTTAACCAAATAACTGCTTGATTCGGTTAAAAAAAACAGCGTTCCGAATATTATTTATATCCGAAACGCTGTCATTATTCCAATTATTTCATTATGTATTTAATCCCAATTCTTACGTCCGTAACGAAGTGTCACATCATATATTTCCTTCTGGAGTTTCTTTGTAAGATCTCTCTTCTTGATTCTCCACTTCCAGTTCGTACCAACTGTAGATGGTTTATTCATTCGGAATCTGTTGTCCAGTCCCATATAATCCTGCATTGGGATAACGCAGACACGCGCAGCACTGCGCATGATCAGACTAATGAAACATTTATACAGTTCTTCTTCCGGTGTTGCATGATCACACAGATAATCTCTCGCCAGTTTTCTCTCAGCTGCTGTGATGCTCTTCCACCATCCCACGATAGTTTCATTATCATGGGTTCCTGTATATGCCACGCAGTTCTCCGGATAATTATGTGGCAGATAATCACTGGCACATCCGGAATCTCTGGAGTCAAACGCAAATTCCAGAACCTTCATTCCCGGGAAGCCGCTCTCATATACCAGATGACGTACAGAATCTGTCATATATCCTAAGTCCTCTGCGATAACCTGCTTCCATCCAAGCGCCTGTTCGATCTTACGGAACAGATCAATTCCGGGACCCTTTTCCCAGTGTCCGCCTCTTGCATCTTTATCTCCGTATGGAATAGAGAAATATTCATCAAATCCACGGAAATGATCGATTCGCACAACATCATACAGTCTGAAGCAATAACTCATTCTGGAAATCCACCACTGATATCCTGTATTTCTGTGATAATCCCAGCGATATAACGGATTTCCCCATAACTGACCGGTTGCAGAAAATCCATCCGGAGGGCATCCTGCTACTGCCAGTGGTACATTATCCTGATCCAGCTGGAACAGCTCCGGATGCGCCCATGCATCAGCACTGTCCATTGCAACATAAATCGGAATATCTCCAATGATCTGGATTCCTTTTGAATTTGCATAGGATTTCAGTTTCATCCACTGCTCATAAAACTTAAACTGCATATACTGCTGGAATTCAATATCAAAATAGAGTTCTTCACGATAATAATCCATGGCATTGTTCCAGCGGAGTCTGATATCCTCAGCCCATTTGGTCCATTCTACACCTTCGAAACGGTCTTTTACTGCCATAAACAGAGCATAATCTGACAGCCACCAGCTGTTCTCTGCTACGAATTTCTGATAGTCAGGATTCTTGCTGATATCACTGTTCTCGTATGCTTTTCTCAGAAGAGGATAACGGCCTTTGTAGATTTTTTCATAATCTACCTCATCAGGCTTCTTTCCCCAGTTAACTTTCTCGCAGTCTTTCTTATCAAGAACTCCTTCTTCCACAAGTGTATCCAGATCAATAAAATATGGATTACCTGCAAATGTAGAGAAAGACTGATATGGAGAATCTCCATAGCTGGTCGGTCCCAATGGCAGAATCTGCCAGTAAGTCTGTCCGGCTTCCTTTAACCAGTCTACAAATTCATATGCACTTTTGGAAAAACATCCGATACCATAGTCTGATGGAAGACTGCTGATCGGCATTAATATTCCTGCTGCTCTTTTTCCCATGATTCTTGTCTCCTTCGCCATTCTTCACTTTTACCGCCTATACTTTATCTAGTGTACATATAAGCAGTTTTTCTATACCTTATGCGCAATTGTTTTTTTTATTATATCTATTTTTTGTGCAAATTGCAATACAACTTTCATGTTATCCATTTTTTCGTGAAAATTACTAATCATTGCTTAGTTCTTTTCGTCATCTTCCATATTAAACACCAATCATTTCCACTCAGAGAATTGTCGTCAAGCGGATATTCACAATCTGCTTCGCTACGCAGCTCTATACCGAATAACTGCTCCGCATTTCATCAGAAAGAGCTTATTTTTTATCCATATCAAAAACTTATAATTACAATGCAATATTTCTATTTTACGTTTCATTTCTGATATGATAGGATGTGTTCGGTTAAAAAATAACAAAGTAACACTCCAACTTATCTGTTAAGAAACGTTTATCATTAACTACCACCAGAAAATTTCTTATACAGATATCTTCGACATCTTAAGCTATACACATCAAAGACAAAGAAAGAGGTAAGAAAATGGAAGACAACAAATTATGTCTGGAAAAGCAGCCTTTAAACCAGGAAATGCTTGACAAAATCGATGCTTACTGGCGTGCAGCTAACTATCTGTCTGCCGGACAGCTCTATCTTCTTGACAATCCGCTTCTGAGAGAGCCATTAACTATGGATCAGATCAAGAAAAAAATTGTTGGTCACTGGGGAACTGTACCGGGACAGAACTTTGTTTATGCACACTGCAACCGTGTCATCAAACGTTATGACCTTGATATGATCCTGCTTTCCGGTCCTGGACATGGCGGAAACTTCATGATTGCCAACACCTATCTGGAAGGTTCTTACAGCGAAGTTTATCCTAACATCAGCCAGGATGAGGAAGGTATGAAGAAAATGTTCAAACAGTTCTCCTTCCCATGCGGAGTCCCAAGCCACTGCGCACCGGAAACACCTGGTTCCATTAATGAAGGTGGCGAGCTTGGTTACTCCATCGCTCATGCTTTCGGAGCTGTATTTGACAACCCGGATCTGATTGCAACTACTGTTGTAGGTGATGGTGAAGCTGAGACTGGTCCTCTGGCGACATCCTGGCAGTCCAACAAATTCCTGAACCCGATTACTGACGGTGCTGTACTTCCTATTCTTCACTTAAATGGATATAAGATCAGCAACCCGACTATCTTCTCTCGTCTTTCTCATGAAGAACTTGAATGCTTCTTCAAGGGCTGTGGCTGGAAACCATATTTCGTTGAAGGTGACGACCCAATGACAATGCACAAGAAGATGGCTGAAACAATGGACACAGTGATCGAAGAAATCAAAGCGATCCAGAAGAACGCCCGTGAGAACAATAATCCGGAACGTCCGGTATGGCCAATGATCATCCTTCGTACTCCTAAGGGATGGACAGGTCCTAAGGTTGTTGACGGACTTCAGATTGAAGGTTCTTTCCGTGCTCATCAGGTTCCGATCACTATGGAAAAGCCGGAACATCTTGAACTTCTGAAGGAGTGGCTGGAAAGCTATCGTCCTCAGGAACTGTTTGATAAAAACGGACGCCTGATCCCGGAACTGGCTGAACTGGCTCCTAAGGGAAATGCACGTCTCGGTGCCAACCCACATGCAAATGGCGGACTTCTTCTGAAAGATCTTCGTCTTCCGGACTTCCGCGATTACGGTATTGAAGTACAGCCTGGCAAAACAAAAGCTCAGGATATGATCGAACTTGGCGGATACATCCGCGACATCTTCAAACTGAATGAAGAAAACAAGAACTTCCGTATCTTTGGACCAGATGAAAGCATGTCCAACCGTCTGTACAAAGTATTTGAATATCAGAAACGTGACTGGAACGCAGAAATGCTTGATACTGATGACTGCCTCGCAAGAGACGGACGTATTATGGACAGTATGCTCAGTGAGCATATGTGTGAAGGATGGCTGGAAGGTTACCTGTTAACAGGTCGTCATGGCTTCTTCGCAAGCTATGAAGCTTTCATCCGTATCGTTGACTCCATGGCAGCCCAGCATGCAAAATGGCTGAAAGTTTGCAATCAGCTTTCCTGGAGACAGCCCATCGCATCCCTGAACTTCATCCTGACATCCAACGTATGGCAGCAGGACCACAACGGATTTACTCATCAGGATCCTGGATTCCTGGATCACATTGCCAATAAGAAAGCAGACGTAGTTCGTATGTACTTACCACCGGACGCTAACTGCTTACTCTCCTGCTTCGATCACTGCATCAAGAGTAAGAACTATGTCAATGCAATTGTAGCTTCCAAACATCCAAGCTGTCAGTGGCTGACCATGGAGCAGGCTGTTAAACACTGCACACAGGGTATTGGTATCTGGGAGTGGGCAAGCAATGACTGTGGTGAAGAACCAGACGTTGTTATGGCCTGCTGCGGTGATACACCTACACTTGAGATCATGGCTGCAGTTACTATCCTTCGTGATGAAATGCCGGAACTTAAGATCCGTGTTGTTAACGTTGTCGACCTGTTCAAACTGGAATCTGACCACAAACATCCACACGGCTTAAGTGACGCAGAATATGATGCAATCTTCACAAAAGATAAACCTGTCATCTTTGCATTCCATGGATATCCAACACTGATCCATGAGCTTACTTATGAGCGTCACAACCACAATATCTCTGTTCACGGATATCAGGAAGAAGGTACTATTACTACACCATTCGATATGCGTGTACAGAACCAGATCGACCGTTTCAATCTTGTAAAGGATGCCATCATGCATCTTCCACAGCTTGGAAACAAAGGTTCCTTCTTAATCCAGAAGATGAATGACAAGCTTGTTGAGCACAAACAGTATATTGCTGAATATGGCCAGGATCTGGAAGAGATTCGAAACTGGGAGTGGCATAAATAAATCCGTCTAACAGATGATAAATTCCTTATAAATATAATAAGTCATCAGGATTCACATCATGTGGATTTCCTGATGACTTTTCTATTTCAGCGGTTCTGTTCTTTCCGTTCTGCCAAAAACTTCTGGAATGCTTTAGATGCAATACTTTGAGGATATTCTGTATCATGGATCAGAATAATGCTTCTCTCCGGAAGTGTTTCATTTACATCTATCTCAAAAACCTTTCCGGATTCCAGATCATCTCCGGCAAATTCTTCTGGCAGGAATCCGATTCCCATATTATACCGTACTGCCGGGAGAATCATATCTGTAGTCGCCAGCTCTACATCCGGCGAAAACTGCAGTCCATTTTTTGAAAAATACTCATTCAAAAATCTCCTGCTGATTGCCTCGGAAGTCAGGCTGATCCATGGATAGGCTGAAAGTTCCTCCAACGAAGTCTTCCTCCCCTTCAGCTCCGCAAAACGACTGCCTCCGATCAGAATTTCCCTATACTTTCGCACTACTTTCATTTTCAGTGGCTCTGCTAACTGTAAAGAAGCAGATACAACTGCAAGATCTACTTTACCCTCTTTTAAGGCATTTACAGAATCTGTAGTGCTGTTATTAAGAATTTTAAAATGCACATTCGGGTATTGAATATTAAAGTCTCTGACTGCCTCGAACAAATAACAGTGCAATGCTGTCTCTGTTGCACTGATATAAATGGTCCCGTTCTCAAGGCTGATCAGATTATTAAGATTATCCTCGGCTTTGAAAAACTGAGCACAGCCTGCTGCTACATACTGATAGAAAATCTTTCCCTCAGGAGTCAGTTTCATGCCACTTTTGCTTCTGGTAAACAGTCTGCACCCTAATATATTTTCCAGATTATGTATCGTCCTGGTCACAGCCGGCTGGCTGGTCTTTAATACTGATGCTGCCTTTGTCAGATTCTCATATTTTGATACGTAATAAAAAACTTTATAATATTCAAAATTTGCGTTCATTCTGTTCTCCGTCTTTCATTGTCTTATGTACAGTAACATATTTTACGCGCCTATTCTATCACAATTCTTTTTTCTGTACAATCTGATATGTCCAGAGTGTGTATTACTGTTTACTTCGTTATTAGTTACTGTTCACTCCGTTCACAGTAACTTAGCCAAAATTCATTCCAGATTGCCTGCGGCAATGGAATTTTGGCTTGTATGTCTCGGGATTTTGGCATATTCATGCCAAAACACCTCGCGGGATAGTGGAATGTGAACAGTAACACGTGTGTTACTATTATCAAAAATAATCTCATTTTCTTCATTGCGTTTTTTTGCACAATACAATATAATAATTTCAGAGTTTATTTATGCAAAAAGACGAAAGGATGTACATATGAAACACAAAAAAGACTGGTATAAAGATCTGGTGATCTACCAGATTTACCCAAGAAGTTTTAAAGATGGCAACAATGATGGAATCGGTGATCTGAAGGGAATGATTGAGAAGCTGGATTATCTGAAGGAGCTTGGCATCAATGCAGTATGGATGTCTCCTGTCTATGCTTCTCCGAATGTGGATAACGGTTACGATATTTCTGATTACTTCGCGATCATGGAAGAATTCGGAACTATGGAAGACTGGGATGCTTTCCGCGACGGTGCGCATGAACGAGGTATCGCCATTATCATGGATCTGGTTCTGAACCATTCTTCAGATAAACATAAATGGTTCCGGGAATCAAAGAAATCCCGCAATAATCCTTACAGTGATTACTATATCTGGCGTAATCCTGCACCGGACGGAGGCGCACCCAACTGCTGGATGTCCGTATTTGGCGGAAGTGCCTGGGAATATGTTCCTGAACGTGGACAATACTATCTCCATTTCTTTGCTAAAGAACAACCGGATCTGAACTGGGATAATCCGGAAACTAAAGAGAAAATTTTTGATATTATCCGTTTCTGGAATGAGAAAGGTGTTGACGGATATCGCATTGATGCCATCAGTTATCTTGACAAAGGACTGGACGGACGTGCAGATATGAATGAACCCATTGGTACTGTAGCGTGTGTAAATCTGGAGGGAACCCACCGCTACATCCGTGAAATGGTTGCAGAAACAATGACTCCCGACAATCTGATGAGTGTAGGAGAAGTTAATATCAACAATGAACAGGATGCCATCAACTATTCCAGCGCAGCAAGCAAAGAATTTAACATGGCTATTCCATTTGTCCCTCCGATTGTTGAAATCCAGACATGGTCACCAGAGAAAATGAAACGTGATCTTAAGAAAGATTATGAAATCCTGAAAAAAGACGGATGGTGGGCAAGATTTTTAAGTAATCACGACAAACCGCGTCAGGTTTCCCTTTACGGAAATGACAGAGAATTCTGGTCAGAATCTGCAAAAATGCTGGCATGTTATCTGCACACACTTCCCGGTACCCCCTTTGTTTTCCAGGGCGAAGAATTGGGAATGACCAATGTTGCCTTCCCATCTATCGATGATTACAATGACATTGATACCCGCAATTATTATAAAACCATGATCGAACAGGGAGCTTCTCCTGAAGAAGCACTGGCAGAATCCAGAAGTATCAGCCGTGATAATGCAAGAACGCCTATGCAGTGGAACGACAGTCCAAACGGCGGATTTTCTGAGCATACTCCGTGGCTGGGTGTCAATCCAAACTACAAACTCATTAACGCAGAAAGCCAGATGAATGATGACTGTTCTGTTTTCAGATTCTACCAGAATCTCATCGCACTGCGTAAGAAACATCCGGTAATGGCTCATGGAGATTTCAAACTCTGCTGCCCGGAAGATGGTCCGGTAATTGCCTATACCAGAAGTTATCAGGATGAAACATGGCTGACAGTGCATAATTTCTCTGCATCCATGCAGAAATTCCATTATGGCGCTGAAGATATTGAATTACCGTGCAACACTCCCGTAATCATTTCCAATTACGGAGAAAATGAAGTTGAATACGGAATTGGAACACTTGTACTCAAACCTTACGAAAC
>ENA-ORVB01001581-ORVB01001581.1-human-gut-metagenome-genome-assembly--contig:-NODE-1581-length-14890-cov-1.89026_pt1 | contig 14890 bp, 8 predicted proteins | sample MGYA00242090_ERZ509231 | MGnify/ENA primary metagenome ERZ509231 (study PRJEB26280, sample SAMEA2338798) | human gut metagenome | biome: human gut; feature: human-associated habitat; material: faeces...
CATCGTCTCGACGCGCAGAAGCTCCCAGTCGGTGGCGGCGGGCTTGCCGCCCTCGGCTTCGGAGAGCACGCACTGGCGCGGACGATCAAGCCTGTTGAGGGCGAGCGGAAGCTCGATCCTGCCCGACATCTGCTCGGGGACGCCCTCGAGCCTCGCCACGTAGCGCTTCATCGCAAGTCCCTCGCGAAAGCTCTCGTGAAGCGCCTTCTCGGCCCTGAGGCTTCTCGCAAAGAGCAGAACCCCCGAGGTGTCCATGTCGAGCCTGTGCACGATGCGCAGCGGCCCGAACTGCTTTTCAAGAATCTCCTTGGCTGAGGTCGTCTCCCTCACGCCCGGCACCGAGGCGAGCCTCGTCGGCTTGTCGATCACGACGATGTCGTCATCGAAATAAAGCACCGGAAGGGTCTCAAAATCCTCCTCGGACGCGATGGCCGGCACGGGCGCGGCGGGGAGGCCTTCGACGAGACGCTCGTAGAGCCACTTCGCGGCGGCCCTCGGCGGGTAGAAGGTCCCGTCAAATCGTATTTCGTGCGCGGGCGTCGGGCCGCACCACCATTCGGCAAGCCCGATGATCCTCGCGTTCCCCGAGATCCGCCCCCGGACGGCGGCTTCGTTTCGTGCCGCAACGAGCGCCACGACGGGGCTCGTGAGCGCATCCGTCACCGCCATGCGCCAGCCCTCCTTTCTGGCCTCGAGCTCTCGCCCGCCCTGCATTTCGGGCAGATCGGGGTAGGGCTCGAACATCGCCTTGAGAAAGTCCCTCACCGTAAACCTCACGCCGCGTCCGTCGACGAGCGTGCGCTCGGGCACCTCGTCCCTCGACATCCCGGGCCAGAGCGCCGCCGCCCTGAGGGTCGACCAGTCGCGGCCTTCGCCGCCCGCACCGCACAAGGCCCGGCTCACGGGCTCGAAGGCATGCTCGGCATGCATGCCCGCCTCATCCTCGAAGACAAGCACGCCCGCACGTCCTGTGAAGCCCTCGGGAACGGGAACGAGGCGCGCCCGAGCGACGAGCTCGGGCGAAGGCGGGGTGCCGAACGGAAAGAGGATTTCGTGCATGGATCAAGCCTTCATCGATTGTGGGACGAATGTCGGGATTCTACGGAATCCTCGGCGAACCGCGGAAAATGAGACATGTTAGGCGGTAACATCTAGGGGTTTTTACGGATTTCGTTCGTGTTTTGCGTGTGCGCGAACGCCGAAGGCGGGGAGCGCGCGCTATAGTTTTTTCCTTTCCCTCGTCCGATGCGGCGTCAGACCGCAGGATCGAGGGCCGCGCGGGTGCGTCTGACGCCCGTTCTCGGACCCCCACCATCACACAGGAGCAGCTTTCCATCATGACCAAGCGTCTTAGCCGCGTCTTCCGGTTTGCCGAGCCGATCGTTCACGGCTCGCTCATCCGGCAGATTCTCGTCGCGCTCGTTCTGGGCGCCGCGCTCGCCTTCGTCTGGCCCACGGCCGCGAAGGACGTCGGCATTCTCGGCGAGATCTTCGTGACGGCCCTCAAGGGCGTCGCCCCCGTCCTCGTCTTCGTGCTCGTGACGAGCGCGATTGCGAATTCGTCCATGTCCACCGAGATGCACATCCGTCCGGTGATCGCGCTCTATCTGGCGTCGACCTTCGGTGCGGCCATGGCCTCGGTTGCCGTGAGCTTCATGTTCCCGACGACGATCACGCTCACGGGGGCCGCGCAGTCCTCAGCGGCGCCCGGCGAAATCTCCCAAGTGCTCACGCAGCTCCTTCTCAACGTGGTCGACAATCCCGTGCGCGCCATTGCGAACGCGAACTACATCGGCATCCTCGCCTGGGCGGTGGCCGTGGGCATGATCCTGAGGAAGTCCCGCGAGGAGACCCGCATCGTGCTGGGCGACGCCTCGTCGGCCGTCTCCTCGATCGTGCAGATTGTGATCCGCTTTGCGCCGATCGGCATCTTCGGCCTCGTGTCCCACACGCTCGCCACGGAAGGCTTCCAGGTGATGCTCGAGTACGCGCAGCTTCTTCTCGTGCTGCTCGGCGCCATGGCCTTCGTCGCGCTCGTGCTCAATCCCTTCATCGTCTGGGTCGCCACGCACGACAATCCGTACCCGCTCACCTTCATGGTGCTGCGCGAGTCCGGCGTCTCCGCCTTCTTCACGCGCTCGTCGGCTGCGAACATTCCGGTCAACATGGACATCTGCCGGCGCCTGAAGCTGCCCGAATCCACGTATGCGATCTCGATTCCCGTGGGCTCCACGATCAACATGGCGGGCGCCGCCGTCACGATCACGGTGATCACGCTCTCGGCCGCGCACTCGCTCGGCATCCAGGTCGACATGTTCTCGGCGATCTTCCTCTCCGTCATCGCGAGCGTCTGCGCCGCGGGCACCTCGGGCGTTCCCGGCGGCTCGCTCATGCTGATCCCGCTCGCCTGCGGCCTCTTCGGCATCGACCAGGACACCGCCATGCAGGTCGTGGCCGTGGGCTTCATCATCAGCGTCCTGCAGGACTCGACCGAAACTGGCCTCAACTCCTCCTCCGACGTCCTCTTCACGATCGCCGCCTGCTACCGCGCCGACCGAATCAGGGCCGAGCAGGAGGCCGCGAAAAACAACTGCGGCAATAACTGAGAATATCTGTAAAATACGATGGTTTGCCTAGGGGCGGTCAGTCGAAACCGCCCCAGGGGCAACGCCAGACATTCCGGCGCGGACGGTCGCCTTACGCCGTCCGCGCCTTTTTGCAACCCACATTTTCCCTAGGCATTCCCACACATGACCGAAGCCGACCTGACACCCAAGGCGCCGCTCGTACGCGAGGACGAGCACCCTCAATTTGAAAGAACCATGAAGGCCCGTCACCTGATCATGCTGTCCCTGGGCGGCGTGATCGGGACGGGCCTTTTCTTCAACACGGGCTTCGTGATCGGCCAGACGGGCGCCTTCGGCACCGTCGTCGCCTATCTGATCGGCGCGCTCGTCGTCTACCTCGTCATGCTCTCGATGGGCGAACTGTGCGTCGCGATGCCGCAGACGGGGAGCTTCCACCTCTACGCCACGACCTTCATCGGTCCGCGCACGGGCTTCACGGTCGCGTGGCTCTACTGGGTGACCTGCACGGTGAGCGTCGGCACGTCGCTCACGGGCGCGGGGCTCGCGATGCAGTACTGGTTCCCGAACGTCGACGTCTGGATATGGTGTCTCTTCTACTGCCTCCTGATTCTGGCGATGAACGTCTTCACGACGAAGTTCTTCGCCGAGGGTGAATTCATCTTCTCGCTCATCAAGGTGGTCACGATCCAGGTCTTCATCATCGCGGGCGGCCTCGCCGTCTTCGGCGTCATTCCGCTCTCCGACGGCTCTCCCGCGCCTTACTTCAGCAACCTCACCGAAGGTGGCCTCTTCCCGAAGGGCCTGCTGCCGCTGCTCACGACGATGATCGCCGTCAACTTCGCTTTCTCGGGCACCGAACTCATCGGTGTCGCTGCAGGTGAAACGCAGAATCCCGAGAAGGTCATTCCGATGGCCGTGCGCACGACCGTCGTGCGCCTCGTGCTCTTCTTCATCGGCACGATCGTGATCCTCGCCGCGCTTCTTCCGATGGAGGAGGCCTCGATCCTCAAGAGCCCGTTCGTGACGGTCTTCGAGCGCATCGGCATTCCGTACGCCGCCGACCTCTTCAACTTCGTGATCCTCACGGCCGTCATCTCGGCCGCGAACTCGAACCTCTACGCCGCGGGCCGCATGATCTGGGCCCTCGCACACGACGGCATGCTGCCCGCCTGGGCCTCGAAGCGCACGAAGCGCGGCCTTCCGGTCAACGCCATCATGCTCTCCATGCTCGGCGGTTGGCTCGCTCTCTTCACCTCGGTCTTCGCCGCCGATACGGTCTTCGTGGTCCTCACCGCCATCGTCGGCTTCTCCGTCGTCGCCGTCTGGATTGCCATCAGCGTCGCGCACATCGGCTTTCGCAGGCAGCTCAAGGCCGAAGGCAAGTCCGCCTCCGACCTCGCCTGGCACTCGCCGCTCTTTCCCGTCGTGCCCGTCCTCGCGATCATCCTCTGCTTGGTCGCCTTCATCGGGCTTCTCTTCGACCCCGAGCAGCGACTCGCGCTCTACTTCGGCGTTCCCTTCGCCGCAGCCTGCATGATCCTCTATCCCGTCATCGCACGCCGCCGCGACGCCCGCCGCGAGGCCGCACGCCTCGCCGAAGCCGGCAGGCACTGACACCCTGAAGCCTCTCTGAACACAAACGGCCCCGCTCATGACAGGATGAGCGGGGCCGTTTGCTTTTGGTATTCAGGACCCTTCAGGGTCCTGTTTTCATCTCAAGGCTTTCAGAACGTCCTGAAGGCGAGGGCGGGATCGACGCCGCAGGCGAGCGAGAGCTGCACGAGCACACGGGCCTTCTGCGGGTTGAGCGTCCCTGCAGGCACGAAGCCCGCATCCTGCCACTCGGCGAGTCCCTCGACGGTCATGCCGCTCGGGGTTCTCGAAGCGCGCACGACGAGTACGCCGTGAGCGGCAGCCTCCATGAGGGCGCCTTCCGTCTTCTCGTGAATCGAGCCGTTGCCGGTCCCCGCATGCACGATTGCACGGGCGCCTGCAGCCATGGCCGCACGAACCATCACGCCGTCGTCGTCGACGTGCGAATACACGATGTCGACGCGGGGCAGGGCGCCGTCGGCCGCAACACGGGCTTCGAGCGCCTCAAGCGTGAAGGGCGTGGCGGCCCCATGGGGCTTTTCGGACCTCGCGATCCACTCGATGTGCGTGCCCGCGATCATGCCGAGCATGCCAAGATCCGGCCCCCTGAAGGTGGCGACATTGGTGGGATGGGTCTTCGTGGCGTCACGCGCGGAGACGATCACGTCGTTGAGCGCGATGAGCACGCCCCGGCCCGCAGCCTTCGGATCGGCCGCGATGCGAACGGCGTTGAGAAGGTTGAGGGGCCCCTCGGCCGAAAGGGCCGTGGCGGGACGCATCGCGCCCGTGAGCACGACGGGCTTTTCGCTCTTCACCACCAGATTGAGGAAGAACGCGGTCTCCTCCATGGTGTCGGTGCCGTGCGTAATCACGACGCCCGAGACGTCCTCGCGGCGAAGAGCCTCCTCGACCGCGTTCGCGAGCTTCAACCAGACCTCCGAAGTCATCGAGCTCGAGTCAATGTTCGAGACCCGGGCGGCCTCGACGTCGGCCACGTCGGCCAGCATCGGAACGGCCGAGAGCAGGTCCTCGACGCCGAGCCCCTGAATGCTGTAGCCCGTCATCTGCGTGGCGGACGCGCCCGAACTGACGATGGTGCCGCCCGTGGCGAGAATCACGACTTTGGATGCGCAATGCGGCATGGTGTCTCCTTTGTCTTTTGTCCTGAAGATGGGTTTGTCTGTTTTTTCAGTGATCCCAACAGCATACATCGCCGCCGGACAAAAAAGGCCCTCCCGCCGCCGGCGAAAGGACCTTTTCCTCCGTTAAATTCCCGTCAGGGTCTTATTTCCCTGCCGTAAGCCTAACGAGTTCGAGCGTCATCTCGAGCGACTTGTGCAGGCTCGGGAGCGGGAGGAACTCGGCATAGCTGTGGAAGTTGCACGCGCCCGTGAAGTAGTTGGGCGTGACGAGGCCCTTGGCGGAGAGGGCGGAGCCGTCCGTGCCGCCGCGCATGGCGATGGTGTTGGTGGTGATGCCGAGGTTGTCGGCAGCCTTGTAGAGGAGCTCCACCGGCGAGCGGTCGTCGCCGAGGCTGTCGGCGATGTTGGAGTAGACGTCGACGAGTTCGGCCTCGATGACGGCGCGCGGATGCTGTGCGCGCACGGCCTCGACCGCCTCAAGCACGAAGGCCTTGCGGGAATCGTAGCGGCTGCGGTCGAAGTCGCGGATGTTCATCGTGAGGCGGCACTCGGCAGCGTTGGCCTCGCAGTCGGTGAACCACCAGTAGCCTTCCTTGCCCTCGGTCTGCTCGGGCGTCTGCAGGCGGTCGAACCTGTTGATGAGGTCGGTCGCAACGAGGAGCGGATTGACAAGCACGCCCTTGGCGCTCATCGGATGCGCCGTTACGCCCTTGATGCGGATCGAGACCGAGCAGGCGTTGAAGGTCTCCCAGACGATTTCGCCAAGCGCGCAGCAGTCGATCGTGTAGGCGAAGTCGACCTTGAACTTCTTGAGGTCAAGGAGCTTGGAGCCGCAAAGACCGATCTCTTCATCGGGCACGAAGGCGACGCGGATGTCGCCGTGCGGACGGTTTTCCCTCGTCACGACGGCGAGCATCGTCATCACGTTCGCAACGGCCGCCTTGTTGTCGGCACCGAGCACGCTCGTGCCGTCCGTAAAGACGATGTCCTGACCCGCATATGCGGCAAGTTCCGGATGCTCCTCGAGACGCACCCAAATGTCCTTTTGGGCATTGAGGAGAACGTCCCCGCCTTCGTAGTGAATCACCTGCGCCTTCACGTCGGGCGAGAGGCTCACGGGCACCGTGTCGAGATGCGCGACCCAGCCCACGGCGGGAGCGCCCTCGACGTTGGCGGGCAGAAGCGCCGTCAGGATGGCGTGTTCGTTCAGTTCGATCTCGACGAGCCCGAGCGCCTTGAGTTCCTCGGCAAGAAGTTTGGCGAGTTCGCGCTGGCCTTCCGAGCTCGGGACGCACCCAGTCTTGGGGTCGCTTTCGGACGAAACGGCGACGTAGCGCAGGAAGTTGTCCTTCAGTTCGGAGACGTAGGGAAGATTGCTGTCGGTCATGGCGGCGTGTCCTTGTTGTTATGCAAGCCATCAATCTTAACAGGCGAAAGCGCGAAAAGGCGTCTAGCTTTTCCCAGGAAAAGAAAACCCTTGCGACAACAGGGGTTTAAAGAATTTGCCGTTCTCAAGCGATCGAATGCCGCGGCTAATGACTGCCCTGATTCATGGGTTTGAACGCGCGTTGCTGGTCTGCAACATGTTAGGGTTAATACCTCCCCCAACCGCTCGAAACCAATAAATTTCCCTTATCTATTTCACTTGGATTCTGGGAGAGTTTCATGAACAAAACATACAGGGTCATTTTCAGCGCAGCCCGTGGCGCACTCATGGTCGTCAATGAGCTGACAAGCTCCGTACAGAAGAAGGGGGCCTCGGCAATCGTCACGGCGGCCGCCTTGACGCTCACTTCCACCGCTCTCATGGCAGGCACGACGCTGGTAGCGGACGAAGGGCAAAATGTGGATATCAACATTGAAGTGCCCGACAAGAACGGACATGGTGTTGAAGCGAACGCCGGTGAAATCAAAACCATCGGGTCGGAGCAGAGTCAAATCACCATCAGCGCAACCGGCAAAACCGGCATCGCTGCCTATTCGGAGGGCTATCTGACTATCCTAGGTCAGAACATTACTCTGAGTTCCCCAAATGGAAAAGCAACACAGGCTGCAGAAGGGGGACAGCTAACGGTCGGAAGTGAGGCGACGGAAAAAACGATCTTGAGTTCCAAGAACGTAGGCGTTTACGCAAGCAATGAAAACACCAGCGTTAAAGTGAACGGTAAAGACATTGACATTACCAGTTCGAAGAGTCATGGCGTCTTCGCGTCGAGCGGCGCCAACATCACGGTAGGTTCGGAAAACACATCTACCCTAACCATTGCCGGCACGACGGCCATTTGGGCACAACGCACATTAAACGACAAACCCTCATCTGTTAATGTTCAAGCTGATTCCATCTTTTTGAAATCAACATCCGAGGCCGCCGTAGAGGCTAAAAGCGGGGCATCGGTCACGATCGGCCATGACGACACAACCACTACGCTCACCAGTTCCTTGGGCAACGAAACCGGTGCAATCACCGCCGTCGAAAACGCGTCGAAGGTGACCGTCAACGGCAAGTCGCTAACCATTACCGCAGGAACGAACAACACCAACAGGGCGATCTCCGGGCTTTTTACACAAAACGGCACCGCGCTTGAAAAACCCGAAGACACAAGCACCATCACGATCAACGCCGCGGACACGAGCATCACCGTCACCTCCAAAACCAACCTGACCGACAACAAAAAGGCCGGTGCCATCGGCCTTTACGCCATCTCGAACGGCAAGATCGACGTCAAGGGCAATCTCACCGTCGACGCCGAGGATGCTATCCTGGTGCGCGGCTACAGCACCGTGCTGATCAACCAGTCGGGCGACAAGACCGTGAAGCTCAACGGCAACATCGACTTCAACTACAACGCCGGAACCTCAGGCACCACCACGGACGCCAACGTCAAAATCAAGCTGACCAACGGTGATTCCTACTGGACGGGGCGCGCGCTCACCACGGACGATTCGGTGGGCGAAGTCGACTATCCAAGCGATGATCCGAACTTTCAGATCGGCACCAAGGCCGAAGGCCTGGTGCTTGAGCTCGCGAGCGGCGGCACGTGGAACATGACGGGCAACAGCTTCGTCACCACGATGAACATGACGGGCGGCGGCATCGTCAACGGATCCGCCGACGCGAAGAAGCTCTCCATCAAGGACTTCACCGTCTCGGGTACCAACAACGTCTTCAAGCTCGACAAGGATACGGTCTTCACCGGCACGATTACCTTCACCGATGCAAACGCCGAGCTCGTCACCAACCTCAATACGGCGTATGAAGTCTCCGCCGACGACTTCCTCACCGTCGAAGGCTCCGACGAAAAGGTGCTCAACAACGCCACTGGGAAGCTCACGCTTGCTGCACCCGACGGCGGCACGCTCACGATCGACGACGCGTTCACCTACAGCAGCGATGGCCTCAAAGCGCTTCGCGACGCCTACATCAACGATGTCAATTCCGCTCTTGAGCTAAACCTCTCCAACGCCACGCTCTACGTGGCGCCTCCCGCAGGCGAAACGGGCGAAACCACGATGGAGATTCCTGAAAACACGACCGTCACGCTGAGTGCCAAGGGCGAGCAGGACCTTTCGGGCGGCGCCGACAACTTCACCATCAAGGGGAGCGTCAATGTAGTCGCTGACACGACCGAAGGAGCCGTGCAAACTCAGGCGACGCTCAACAACGTGAGCGTCACGGGCACTGTAAGCGAAGCGGCAAGCCTCAACCTCAAGAGCGTTGCCGCCGACGCTCAGGCCATCACTCTTCAGAACGCCGTCCTTTCCGTAGGCGACGACGGCACCACGCCCGACGACGAAGACAAGGTCGACACGCAGAAGACGACTCTCCTTACTGTCACGAAGCTCGTCGCCGATAATGGTGCCAGGGTTCTTGTTGGCAACAAAGATTCGATCGGTCTCATTGAGGTTGACGAACTCTACTCGAAGGCAGGCTCGGTGATCTTTGCCGACCCGGCCTGGAACGAGGATTCCGCACTTCAAACGGTCGGGAACGCCTCGGGCCTTGCCGCAACCGCCGTCAACGGTGCCGTTGAAGGCATCGTCGCAGCGGGCGAAAACAGTTTCGTTGCGTTCGGGACCGACCTCGCAGGTGCTCGCGCCATGATCAACTGTGCAACGGTCTGGGGCGAGAACGAAACGGGCGCCGCCATCGTCGTGGCCGCGCCGATCACGATCGGCGGCGGCACCATCGCAGCCAATCCCACTTGGAAGAGGGAGACCGACGTGACGGCGTCCGCGGGCAAGATGGTCGTTGCGGACAACGCCGTTCTCGTCGTTGACCAAAGCGCAGCACCCGCCGCCGGCACGCCGCTCATCGGAGGCGACCTGTCGGTCGAAGGCGGCACGGTTGGCGTAATCAACGCGCAGGAAGGCACGCTCAACATTGCCGAGACGACGAGCGGCCTCACCGCCGACAACCTGACGCTCGACAATCCGTTCCTTGACGCGGAACTCACGAACCTGGGCTTCACCGCCACGGTCAACACCGATCGATTTGCACCCGCTGTCACGTCCTTCGGCATGCAGTCCATGACACGCCGCATTGACGCTGCCATGGCCGCCTCCGTTGCGGACCGCACGACCTTCGGTCAAATCAGTGATCAGCCGCTCAACCTCTGGGTCGACGTTTCGGGCGAACGCTACGAAGTGAGCAGCAACGCCGACTTCAACGCCGACATGGGCTATGCGGTGTTCGGCGCCGATGCGGGACTTGCCGACAACGTCCGCGTCGGTGCGGCCGTCGAATATGCCACCGGCTCCCTGCGTGCCGCCGAAAACGGAGCGAAGAACGACCTTGATGCCTATGGACTCACGGTCTACGGCATCTGGCAGCCGTGCCCGAAGGGCGCGATCGTGGCCGACCTTGGCTACATCAAGGGCTCGAACGATCTGACAAGCGACGCCTTCACCGTTACGGGGAGCGTCGACACGACCATGATGTCCGCGGGCCTGCGCGCGCAATACAAGGGCTCGCTCGGCGCGTTCTCCCTGATCCCTAGCGTCGGCGTTCGCGTTTCGCGCCTTGAGACGGACGCCTTTGCGGTGAGCGGCATTGACGTCGAAAAGCAAAAGCAGACGCTCGTGCAACTCCCCGTCGCGCTTCGCATTCATGCGGGCGAAGCCAATGCCGCGGGCTGGACGGTTGCGCCGTCCTTTAAGATCGCCTGGGTGCCGACCTTCGGCGACAAGGAGATAACGCTGCGCGGCGTTGACGTGGACGTCATCGACGCAAATCCCGTTCAGGGCACCTTCGGCATTCGCGCCGTGAAGCAGAACCTCATGCTCAATGCCGACCTCACGATGGGCGGCGGCGAGGAGGGCGCTTCCGCCATCGGCGCGAAGCTCGGCCTCGCGTACCGGTTCTGACGACAAGCGTCACCTCAGTCGTTTGAAACACGCCTGAAAAAGCCCGCCTTCCGAAGGGGAGGCGGGCTTATATTTCCGCACAAAAGAAAATCCCGCCGGTCTGAATGTCCAGAGCCGGCGGGGTGATGCGGATCGCTTGATTGCGACTTACTTCACAGGCGGGTAGACGTAGCCCGAATCGAAGCCGATCGGGATGCCGATGCCCCAGAAGGCGTAGAGCACGAATGTAAGCGCGACGAGGAGCGCGAGGGTGTAGGGGATCATCATCGAGCTCAGGGTGCCGACGCCCGCCTGCTTGCAGTACTTCTGGCAGTACATGATGAGGAGCGGATAGAACGGGAACATCGGGGTGCAGACGTTCACGGCCGAGTCGGACACGCGGAAGGCGGCCTGGGTGAGCTCAGGCGAGATGCCGAGCATCATCAGCATCGGGACGAAGATGGTCGAAAGGATCGCCCACTTGGAGGTCGCCGAGGTGATGAGAAGGTTGAGCATGCCGGTGAAGATGATGATGCCCAGCAGCGAGCCCGCCGACGGCATTCCGAGGTCCTTGAGGAACTCGGCGCCCGAGATGGCGAGCAGCGTGCCGATGCCAGACTTGCCGAAGACGTAGAGGAACTGGGCGGCGAAGAAGGCGAACACCATGAAGCCGAGCAGCATCTTCATGACCTCTTCCATCGACTTGATCACGTCGGACGAGGACTTGAAGGTGCCTGCGGCGTAGCCGTAGACGATGCCGGGGAGCGAGAAGAAGATGAAGATGAGCGGAACGATGGCCTGCATGACGGGGGCCTTCGGGCTCGTGAGGGAGCCGTCGGGCGCGCGCAGCATGGAGCCTTCGGGCCAGCAGAGCACGAAGAGCAGGGCGGCGAGGCCGAGGAAGACCGTGCAGGCCTTGCGGTAGGCGCTGTTCTCAAGGGCGCTCACGGGCGTAATCCTGAGGTCGGGATCGTTCTCGAGGCCCTTGTCGAGCGGCATCGTGGCCCAGAGGCGCGGCTCGACGATCTTGTCGGTCACGTACCAGCAGGCGGCGATCACGAAGAAGGTGCCGCCGAGCGCGAAGAAGTAGTTGCAGAGCACGTTCACCGAGTAGGACGCATCGAGCGTCTGGGCGGCGGCCTGGGTGAAGGACTGCATGACGGGGTCGATCACGGACGGCGTGTAGGAGGCCGTGAAGCCGCCCGAGAGACCGGCGAACGAGCAGGCCACGCCCGCGAGCGGATGACGGCCCGCACAATAGAACATCAGGGCTGCAAGCGGCATGAGGATCACGTACACCGAGTCGCTCGCCACATGGCAGAGGATCGAGACGATCACGACGGCCGGCGTGAGCGCGGCGCGCGGGATGTAGCTCATCAGCTTCCTGAGAAGCGTGTGGATGAAGCCCGATCCCTCGGCGATGCCGATGCCGAGCGTCGCCACGAGCGTGATGCCCAGCGGCGGGAAGCCCATGAAGTTCTTCACGGAATTCACGACCAGATCAAGCAGGTTCGCGGGGGCAAGCATGTTCGTCACGGCGATCACGGCACCCGTGGACGGATGCCTGTAGTCGAACGAGACGTAGGAGAGCGCGAGCGAGATCACGAGCGTGATCACGAGCGCCCAAATGAAGAGCATCGTGATGTGCGGCAGCTTGTTGCCTGCCGCCTCAATGGCGTTGAGGAAGCGGTTGAGGCTTCCTGCAGCTTGCGGGGGAGTGGGATTCATTTGTAGTCCTTGAGGATGGAAGGACGGCCTCCGTCAGGCAGAGACCGAAGGCTCTATTGTACGGAAAATCCCGAATTCGGTTTTTCGGCCCACAAAGCCTGTGCGACCGACGTCCCCAATTGCCAGTGATGATGGAGATGATTCATGGCCGACATGCCGCAATTGCAACGGAAACACATGACGTCAGCCTCAGCGCGAGCGTGGCGAAAAAGAAATACAATAGCGTCAGAAACGCGTGTCCCCCAGACGTTTTTTTTTGCTCGCACCGCTTTCAAGCCCGCCGAGCGTCTCTTCGTCGAACCTCAGGCCGCGCTCACCTGGGCCTGGGTCGAAGGCGACGACTTCCGTGCGGGCCGCAGCTTCACGGTTCACCAGGACGACTATCAGAGCCTGATCGGACGCGTGGGCGTGCGCGCGGGCCTTGAGTTCCCGAACGAGAAGAGCACCTTCTACGCCCGTGTTTCGGGCGCCTGGGAGATGATGGGCGAGGACGAATACCATGCCGTCGCCGACGCGGGCAGGGTCGAGTCCTTCCGCACCGAACTTGACGGCGGTTGGAGCGAGTACGCCGTCGGCGCGAACTTCAAGCTCGCACCCAACGCCTTCGTCTGGGCTGACCTTGAAAAGATCGCGGGCGGAGACATCCGTGAAAACTACCGCTACACCATCAGCGCACGCCGGGTCTGGTAAGGCGCCTGAGGGGACTGTAATCCCTTGACGCTCGCCTGAAACACCCCGCCGGTCCTCACGGGCCGGCGGGTTCGTCTTTGGACGACGGGGCTTCAGCGTCGGATAATCGAAGGCGTGCATAATCGATTGAATGATGGAGGCAGTGCCTCCCGGACATCCGCGTCCGGCGCCTCCAGGCAAGACCAACCCAATTGAAGAGGAAGAAAAAGAAGATGTCCATCCTGCGCACCGCCGCCGCGCTTGCAGCCGCCCTTACGCTTTCCACCGCCTTCGCCGCGCCGCCTCCCGAGGTGGTCGAGCTTGAGGGCCAGTGGCGCGGCCGCCTCTGCCCGGCCGGGGGCAATCCCACGCAGACGAATCTGAGCATCGACAAGTACGGCTGCTTCGTGCTCTTCCAGACCGACGTCAACGGCGCCGCCCAGTCCGCCGGCACCGTCACGGTGAAGGAAGGCGTCATGACCCTCGTCGACGCCAAGACCGGCCCCTACATGGTGCTCAAGGTCTCCGACGACGGCCGCCTCGTGCAGGACGTCCGCGGCAAGCTCCCGAAGAACTGCTGCTACCTCAAGCGCCGCTGATCCATCAGCCCCGCCTCATTCGAAGCCCCGTCCGCTCCGCGCTCGGGGCTTTTGCACTTTCAGTGTGCGGCGCACGCGCCGCCCCCTCCATCGGGAGTATTTCGCCAGCCGTCCCGATCGTGCATAATGTGCCTCTCATACTAGGAGCAACCCCAATGTCCATCGAGCAGACGCGTGAAATCCTCTCCCATGAAGAACTGTCGGACGCCGACATCGTTCATCTTCTCGGCCTCACGGATCCCGAGGAGTGCGAGCTCCTGCGCAAGACCGCCTACGACAGGACGACGGAGCTGATGGGCAGCTTCGTGTACTACCGCGGCCTCATCGAGTTTTCGAACATCTGCACGGCGAGCTGCCGCTACTGCGGCATTCGTCGCGAGAACCACGACGTCGAGCGCTACACGATGTCGAAGGAGGAGATCGTCGCGGCCGCGAAATGGGCCGCCGATCAGGGCTACGGCTCGATCTGCCTTCAGTCGGGCGAGCGCCGCGACGAGAAGTACATCGCCTTCGTCGAATCGTGCCTTGAGGCGATCCACGAGGCCACGGTCTCGGAGAAGCTCCCCGACGGCGTGGGCGTGACGCTCTCGCTCGGCGAGCAGACGATCGAGACCTACCGCCGTCTCGCAAAGGCCTCGGGCAATCCCTCGAATCTCAGGTACCTCGCCAGATTCGAGACCTCGAACCCCGAGCTCTTCAAGGTCCTTCACGGCGCCCGCGGCGACCATGAGAAGGAGCTTCAGAACCGCTTCCGCATGCTTCGCGACCTTCGCGAGGCGGGCTATCAGGTGGGCACGGGCGTCATGATCGGCATTCCCGGCCAGTCGCTCGAGGACCTCTGCCGCGACATCCGCACCTTCCAGCAGTTCGACGTCGACATGATCGGCATGGGCCCCTACCTCATGAGCGAGGGCGGGGAGCTTCAGGAATACGGCCAGATGGAGCCCAAGGCGCTCCTTCAGCTTGCCCTCAACATGATCGCCGTCACGCGCCTCGTGCTCGGCCCCGTCAACATCGCCGCCGCCACGGCCCTTCAGGCCATCCGCGACGACGGCCGCGAGCTCGGCGTCTCCTACGGCGCCAACGTCGTGATGCCCAACCTCTCGCCACAGCAGTACCGCGAGGGCTACCAGCTCTACGACAACAAGCCCTGCCTTGACGACGAGCCCACCCAGTGCGCCTCCTGCCTCGAAAACCGTCTGCGCCCTATCGGCCGCAGCGTCGGCTG
>ENA-ORVB01001605-ORVB01001605.1-human-gut-metagenome-genome-assembly--contig:-NODE-1605-length-14769-cov-2.77756_pt1 | contig 14769 bp, 13 predicted proteins | sample MGYA00242090_ERZ509231 | MGnify/ENA primary metagenome ERZ509231 (study PRJEB26280, sample SAMEA2338798) | human gut metagenome | biome: human gut; feature: human-associated habitat; material: faeces...
GGAGCTTCCTCCGATGTGAGAACTGGCAGAAAAATTAAGAAATCAACCGGAATCTGTAAGGATTTTCAGAACGGCTCATGGTATACTTTTAACACAGCACTTTAATTTTTCAGAAAAAAGGGAGGGATAACACCATGACCCTAAGCGAAAAACAGACGCAGAGCAGCTTCTATTCTGCCAGAGAATATTTGATTCCCGGACTTTTCTTCACCTTTTTTTCCATCCGCATCGGTATACTTCCCTATCTCCTGCAGCTCTTCAGCGCCTTCTGGATTTTCCGTGGCCTTGGAAAGCTTCAGAATCACAATAAAAATCTCCGGGAAGCCTACGCTCTTTCTGCCGGACTGCTTTTCTGGCAGATAGTTCTCCTCGACCTTATGGTTTCTCCGGTTGCCCAGACCCCCCTTTTTTCTGCCTCTCCTATCCCTGCGCTTGCGGTCACCATCCTGCGCATGGCCCTGCTGCTTCTGATTCGCCGCGGCCTGAAGGAAATGTGCAGCTCTTATGAAATTACATCTGAACGTGATCCCTTTCTATGGCTTTCCGTCTGGCTTCCATTACAGCGCTTGGACTTCTGTTTCCGGAAATTTCCGGCAGTTTTTTATGGGAGCTTCTATGGTGATCTGGTTTATCGCGCTGATGGTTTCCTGCTTCCGCCTTACAGAGGAAATGCTGGCTCTGATGCCCATTTTTCCAGAGCCTGAGCTTTCCCCTGGCGAAAAGCGTCTGACAAAGCTCTATTTTCCCGTCTGTTTTCTCCTGGCTGGAACCTGTGTATTCTGGAATCACCTTTCCCTGGATATGACAGAAAAAGCTCCGATTTCCCAGGAAGCTCAGGCCGTTTCCCAAAAGCTTTCCTCTCTTGGCATTCCGGCTGAAATTCTGGCAGATTTATCCCAGACGGACCTCCTTCGCATGAAGGATGCCTCCGCCGTACATATCGATTCCCAGAAGATCTATTTCTCCAATCAGCTGTATTCCTACGGCCAGGAGCCACCAGAGGAAGCCCTGTATACAACCGCTGTTTATGTCCGGCTTTCCCATGACAGAGCTGCTGTAATTGAACATTTTCACATAAATGGCTTCTCCCCTCTGTGGCAGGACGGCTTTGCCCTTTTTCCAGATCCCATTCCCAATGAAGAAAACAGCCGGATTTCCGGTCAGCTCCTTTTTTCCAAAGGAAACACCGACTATACAGCTCCCATCACCCGACTGCAAAAGGGCCTCCGTACAAGCGCCTCCCTGTTCGGCCCCAGCTCCTCCTACTGCATTTCCGCCGCCTTCAGCTTTCCCTTCGGCTCCCTCCAGCAGAGGGGCTACATCCTGTATGAGACACAGCTTCCTGACCTTCAAAGTGTCTATCTGATGTCCTTTAACTACTATCACTCCGGACACCCGTTCCATATCCCCTACCGAAGAATGGATCAGGCGCTGATGAAGGGAGCCTCAGGCGGAATCGGAACACGGCAAATGCAGCATTACTCCACCTGCTGGACCGAAGATTTTACCGTATCTCCCGCAGAAACTGACGCCGCCCTGCTCCTCCAGAAGTTTAAGCTTCTCCACATTTTTTTCAGGAATCCATGCCTTATTTGTATTCATATAATAATTCAGCTGTTTCCAGTATTTCTCCGGATACAGAAACAGATAGTACAGGCAGGCCCGATCCTCCCGGCTGGTGGGAAGCACCCGATCATAGCTTTCCATCATAGACACCCCCAGCCGCGGATCCCAGCCATGCTTTTCCATAGCCTTTCTCATAAAGCGGTACAGATCTGTCATCTGATCTCCCAGGTGCATCTGATTAAATTCAATAAATGCCACATCCTGAGAACCTATCAAAATATGATGCTGATCCAGATCTCCATGGCACAAAAAAAGACGGCTTTGTCCCTGCTTCCTCTCAAGTAGTTCCAGTCCGTCCTGAGCTTCCAGCGCCTGTTCATAATAACAGTGAAAGTGCTGCATCACACACAGTTCAAACTCACTTTTCTTCCGTTTTTTCCGGATAAAGGCACTGGCCCGTTTCATTTCTCTGCTGTGTCTTTTCATCTCTTCATCCACCCCCGGCGGAACCATCGAACCAAGATCCCACTCCTCACGCCAGGAAATTTTCCGAAATGCCCGGTGCAGAGACGCAATCCTGCTTACGGCTGTCAGGATTTCTCTGCTGTCCCGCAGACTGCATTCCCGATCCAGAAACCATTTTTTCAGAATGTATCTGCTTCCATCCTCCCCTGTGGCAATCAGCGCGCCTTCCCGGCTGCGCACATACTGATCCACCTGGTCGAATCCGGCGTTTTCCAATTCCCTTAACACCGCCTCCTCAAACTCCAGACGCCGCAGGGTTCCTCTGTATTCCTTTAACAGCCGGATCCCGTCGCTTTGCTCACAAATCCAGGCCCCGCGGCCTCTCCTCACATTGAGAGTTTCCCCCTCATACTGCTGCAAAACATCCATATAACTGTCGTTCACGCCCACCCCTCCGCTCTCTGCTTCATCATTTTGCAACAGTTCAGCCATACATCTTCTTGCCCGCTTACAACGGACAGGAAGCATTGTACGTTCGCCCTATGAACTGTTACATCATTTTGCCTGTCAGCTACTTCCAGAGTATGAAAAAAGGGAGGCGATTATGCCTCCCAATAAAAATCCTGTTTCAGACCATTTCTCAGGTAATCGGTGCCGGATTAAAAATGCACATATCATTATGAAATCCGTACTGATCACTATAGGGTTCCTTTACACCGCTGGCTACATCCAGGATCATGTCAAAAATCTCCTGCCCTACATCTGCAATGGTTTTCTCTCCTGTAGCCACTTCTCCGGCAGAAATATCAATTAAATCAAACCAGTGATTCTTCATCTCATTCCGGCTGCAGACCTTAATAACAGGACAGATATCAAGACCGTAGGGTGTTCCCCGCCCTGTCATAAATACCTGTAAACCAATACCGCTGGCTACCTGGCTGGGACCGCATACAATGTCGCTGGCCGGAGTTGCCGCATAAATCAGGCCGTGTTTTGTCGGCTTTTCCGCCGGAGAAAGCACCTCCACAATCTGACTGGTTCCGCTTTTGGCGATACTTCCCATTGCCTTTTCTACAATATTGGCCAGTCCGCCCTTCTTATTTCCCGGGGTAGGGTTAGCGTCACGATCCACGCCCCCCTGCTCTAAATAATCATCATACCATTTCATCTCTTCTGCCAGACGATCTCTAGTATGAGCATCCGGACACCGTGCCGCCAGCATATGTACGCCGTCGCGGACCTCTGTCACCTCACTGAACATCACAGTAGCGCCGCCCCGCACCAGCATATCTGCTGCATAGCCCGCGCTTGGATTGGCTGAAATACCGGAAAAAGCATCGCTTCCTCCGCACTGCATGCCAATCAGAAGATCCTTTAACGGAAGCTCCTCTCTAGTTCTCTGATTCAGTCTCTGAAGCTTTTTCTCTGCCATTTCCAGAATCGCATTCATCATGGCATCATGTCCGGCATAGTCCTGCAGCGTCAGAACATTTTCCGGAGTAATATCCTCCGGCGGAAGAACCCGGTCTTAGGTCAGCTTCTCACAGCCCAGTCCAACCACCATAATCTCTCCGCCAAAATTTGGATGACGAATCACATTGGTAATTGCACGAATTGGGATGCAGGCCAGAGGCGCATTAATGGCAACTCCGCAGCCGTAGGGATGAGTTACTGCAACAACTCCATCCACATTGGGATATTTGGGAAGCAGCTCCTTTTTTATCCGCTCAACAGCTACCTTCAAGACCCCTGCGGCACACTGAACGGTTGTCACAATTCCCAGAAGATTTCTGGTTCCTGCCGGCCCCTCTGCATTCCGGTAGCCCATCCAGGTTGTTCTGGTGGGCACAGGAAGATCCTCCATTTTTACCAGATTGGTTCCGTATTCCATATTTTCCAGTGACGGGCTTTCCGGAAGTTCCAGCATATGCTCATTAATCCAGTCTCCCCGTTTGATGTCATGGATTGCATATCCAAGAACCACTCCGTACCGGATAACTGCTTCTCCTGCCGGTATATCGCACAGGGCAATTTTATGAGCCTGGGGAATGTCCTGATTCACAGTTAATCCCTCCATAATTTCTGTTCCTGCCTTCAATTCTTCAACAGCAACTGCCACATTATCCTGATCTTTGATTTTCACGTATAAACGTGCCATAAGGTTTCCTCCCTTTCTCCCTTCCGGGTTTTCAAACACTTAAACAGATTCGTAAAGCTCCCGCATCTTCTCTCCACAGAGCTTTGCATTTTCTGGCGTCGTATTTTCCAGGGTTCCGTAGATAAACGGTTTTTCTCTCTTAATATACCGCATAATCGGCGTAAAATCCATCTCTCCCGTACCTGCGCCCACAGCCTTTAAACCATAGCCCTCTTGGACACGGACAAAGTCCTTAAAATGAACCATCGCAATATCCGGCCCCAGCAGCTCTATCGCCTCTGCAAACACCTCGTCCCGGTGATCCACATTTTCCAAATCCAGAAGATTAACCGGATCAAACAGAATCTGAAGATTGTGAGAACCAACTTCATCCAGGACAATCCTGGCCCTCTTCGCATTATACACAATATGCCGCGCTACTGGTTCAATAGCAAGAATCACTCCAAACTGCTCTGCACACCGAACCACCGGCTTCAGATTGCGGATAAAGAGGGCAAGAGCCTCCTCAGAACGGCATTCCGGACAATATCGATATTCCGCATTAGGAGCTCCTGTCTCAGTTCCCACCATGCCGCAGCCCAACAGGGAAGCAAAGCGGATATGGGAATAGTATTTTTCCAGAGAAGCGCGAATCACTGCTTCGTCCGGGTGAGCCAGATTCAGATAATTGCCAAGAACAGCAATATCCATCTCATTTTTCTCAAACAGCCGGCGCAGGTAATGAGCATATCCCGGTGTCAGCGCTTCCGGACCGCAGGGATAATCCTTCATGGCCTTGCTCAGTGCCAGATGGGCACATGTATATCCCTTTTTTCTGATAACAGGAAGCAGCTCCTCCATGGGAAGCTTCTCTGCATCGTGAAGACGAAGACCTAACTGCAGCATACCGATTCTCCTTTCTTCCATCTCAGCTGTTCGCTGACAGCCATCATACAGGCGCCTGTTCCGTGCTGATTATCTGTCATCTGCGCTTCACTGACGTAATACCGGGCAGTACCGTCCCGATCCTGACGGTTATGGGGATCTGGTCCCTTTCCCAGTCCTGCGCTGGCGCAGATTCCATGTAAATGAAATCCATCCTCTTCCTTTTTCAGATAGGTATCACGGATTCCGTCCAGAATCCGGCTTCCCTCTTCTCCCAAAGCTCTGTCCAGAACTCCAAGGCGCGCTCCTTTCATCAGAGCATACGCAATCATGGCACTTCCGGAGGTTTCCAGGTAATTTCCTGGATACTCCTTCTGCTCTACCACCTGATAAATCATTCCTGTTTTCAGATCCTGATAAGGTCTTAAGCCCTGAACTGCCCTTATCAGCATTTCTCCCAATTCCTCTGCACGCGGTGTATAATCCACAGCCAGCTCATATACGTCAATTAAGGCCATTAAGAACCACCCCTCTGCGCGGCTCCATACACACCTGCTTCTTCCTGTCTCTGGATCTGCCCAGTCCGCCAGACGGCTTACATCGCAGCCATGGACATAAAGCCCCAGACTCTCATCCCACAGAAGGCGATGGGCGCTCTGGAACTGATCTACGATATCGTCCCACCGATCCTCTCCATTTTCTGTCAGAGTTTTTGCATAAAATGGCATTGCCATATAAAGACCATCCAGCCATACCTGGTTAGGATAAATATCCTTATGCCAGAAATTTCCTGATTCTGTGCGGGGATACTGTTTCAGAAAATCATATGCCTTTTCCACTGCCTTCCCATATCTGGCATCTCCAGTCAGATCTCTGAGAATTCGAAGAGATTTTCCGAAGCTCACTTTATCAATATTATTCTCTCCTTCTTTCCAGTTAGATACAGTTCCATCCTCAGCCATCAGCCAATGGGCATTTTCTGTAATATACCGGTTCCACTCTGGATTTCCTGTGGCATCAGCCAGATCTGCCGCGCCAATCACACAAAGATCATCCTTGTAATTCCATATCTTTTCTTTTAAAAATTTTGGAAATGCATTTTCCAGATATTGAGCAAAATACTCTAACCACATAGATACAACTCTCCCTTTCCCTTACATTCCTGCAAAATCTGCTACTCTGTTTATAATCCGGACTGTTTCCTTCATTGTTACTGGAGCTGTTGGCCGGAATCTTCCAGCCTCATCTAATGTCATAAATCCAAAATACAAAGCTCTCGCCACATTAGTTCCGTAATTATTGCTCACCTCGGCGGAATCGGCACATACAGGCATGGTACTGGATGCATTTCTGTAATTCACACCGCATGCCTGCATCGCTACCGTAGCCATTTCCTGCCTGCTGACAGTTCTTTCCGGATGAAGGCCTCCATCCTCGGCTCGGGCCAGAAACCCCTTTCGAACAGCCCGCTCTACCCATGATTCTTCAGCCGTATTTTTCTCCATCCCCTCATGGTTTCTTCCAAACGCAAGAAGAATTTTTGCCAGGGCTCCGCGGCTGAGCACCTGCTCCTCCCCTGTGTTATCATCCGTTTGTAGAAATCCGCGGCATATCATGCGTGCCCTCTCTGTATCTTCTTCAGGGTCTGTGTTATACTCCAGAACCCGGTATTCCCTGCTGTACTCGCAGTTTCCATAAGCGTCCCTGGCAGACACGCGGACTGCTGTACAATCAGAAGGAACCGTAAAGACAGCTTCTCCTCCGGCCTGCTCCCACCGCCCAGAGGAAGTTTTCATTTCCCAGCAATAGCTGCACTCTGTCCTCTCTCCACAGAACTCTGCCAGAGCCTTCAGGCTGGCGCCCTTATACGGAACGCCGGCAATCCGCAGCTTACCAATCCTTGGAAAGAATTTTCCGTTAATTACTACATTTTCAATTACCGGCTCCTTCCAGTTCATGCTTCTCATACACTGCTCTGCCCCGTCAATCCTGATATTTCTCAGAATCAGACCGGTAATGGGAACCTCTTCAAAGGCTTCCAGAAAAATTCCGTAATCCCCTCCGTGGGCCGTTACATTTTCAATCGTAATGTTCCGGAACACCGGCAGATCATCTCCATTTCTTCCATCCTCATAAAGCATGGTTCCATGAACCGCTGCACCGTGAACATGTTCCATTACGCTGTCTGCCAGAATTACATCCTCCACTTTGCCTCCGCGGCGGGCGTTGGTTTTCAAACGAAGAGCGTAGGTCAAGTTCGGGCTGCTGAAGCGGTTAAATTCTGCCAGTACACACCGGATTCCTCCGCTCATCTCACTTCCCAGAGCTATCCCGCCATGTCCATCTGCAAATTCGTTATTCTCAATCAGTATATACTCGCATGCCTTGTTTGCCTCCCGGCCATCCCGATCCCGACCTGATTTCAGGCTGATGCAGTCATCTCCTGTATCAAACCGGCAGTTCCGGATATAAACTCCATGGCAGCTTTCCGGATCACATCCGTCATTATTGGATCCGTGGCTGGAAAGCGTCACTCCATCTACCATAAGACTCTCACACATTACCGGATTCAGCTGCCACATGGGACTGTGTTTCAAAGTAAAGCCCTCAAACAGCACACGTTTGCACCGAATCGGCTGAACAAAATTGGGTCGAAGATAATGGCCCGGTCCAAACACTCGCTGTTCTACCGCAATGCCATCCTGGTTCATTTTTCTCAGAAGCCTTCTGTCCTCAAGCTGAAGATCCGGCAGATCCTCAGACCAGGCATCTTCAACCTGATGGTGCCAGTTCCACCAATGCTCCCGGTCTGCCCCTCCGTCAAATACTCCCGGTCCAGTTACTGCAATATCATGGGCATCGCAGGCATAAATCAGCGGAGAATAATTATAGCAGGGCGTTGCCTCCCAATGAGAAAACACCAGCGGATAATGCTTTTCTGGTTCTTCATTTACAAATTGAATCAAAGTATCCGCGCTTTCCAGATGAAGTTCCACCCGGCTCCTTAAGGTAATCGCTCCTGTCAGATACTTTCCCGCCGGAACACAGACAATTCCTCCTCCTGTTTCGCTGATATGGTCGATAGCAAATTGAAATGCTTCCGTCTGAATCCTGCTGCTGTCCGGCTCTGCTCCAAACTCCAGGACAGAATACCTTTTATCTGGTATCACCGGCTTTTCAATTTTCCTTAAAATTGTTTCACGCAACTTCAATCTGTCCATGAAATTTTCCTACTTTCCTATATATTTCAAATACATATCCAACCGTTCTCCATGCCACTGATGCCCGCCCTCACAGATATCATGTAAAGGCAGCTTTTCCGCGTGACAGAGCCGATAAGCCTTTTCAATTACTGCAGCCTGTTCGACAGCATTGACGATACCTCTTGGACCGTTCAGTCTGTCCTGCCTGCAGGACTGGATTACCAGAGGCCTCGGCGCAATCAGAGACGCAATATCCCCCATATCCAGGTGCTCCCACAGATGAGGAATATAATTGCAGGAGCAGTTGCGGTTCAACGTAAGAAGAGCATCACGGAAGCCATACATATAACCGCTGATAACCGCATATTGAATCCGCTCATCCAAAGCTGCCAGATAAAGCGTCTGCATGCCTCCCCCAGAAAAGCCAAGGCAGCCAATATGTTCTGTATCCCATTCGTTCCGTAATTCCAGATAATCGATGAGACGCATCAGATCCCAGACCAGCATTCCCGCTGCCGGAATTCCTAGAGGTTCTCCCATATGGGCAAGCCAGTAGCAGTCTCCCTTTAATCCCAGAACAGGATCCTTTGCGTCTGCCACCGCCTCCCGCCGCTCTCCAAAGCCGCGGCAGTCCGGGCATACAGCCACAAATCCCTTTTTTGCCAGCTGCATTCCGTAATCATATTGATACTGTTCTATTTTTTCTTTGATTGCGCCATACTCCCCCAAACCGGCCACTGTATATTTTCCTGCTCCATTATGGCCGGGAGGACATAAAAAGAGCCGGGTGTTCGGATCGGCATCTGCCGGAATCAACAGATACATCGTCATCCAAATATCCGGCTCCGTCTGAATCCTGATATGCTCTCTCCGAATCCCGTCAGGAAGCGTTACCGCTTTTTCCATCGTGATCGGATGCAAATCGCATTCTTCCATTTTTTCCAGCCCCAGAAGACCGGAGAGAAGTCTGCGTGTTTTTTCCCTCCACTCTTCAAATTCTTCCACCGACTGCCCGCGAAAGCAATCCTGGCGGGCAAATCGGTCGAACTTGCGAAGCATGGAGGAAAGACTTCCATAACAGGCTTCTATTTTTGGAAGGCTCGTTTCCGAATCAATCATCATTGACATCCTGTCCTGCTGCCGATACGACTGCAGCTGCTTTTTTCTTTTTCAGATGCTCAGAAATCAGCGGCCATACAACACAGAACACTGCAATTGCCAGCAGGGCGGCAGACAGCGGTCTGGTGAAAAATTCCTTGTAGCTTCCATGCGCATAGCTGATTCCCTGACGGAAGTAGCGCTCCAGCTTACTGGACAGGATAAAGGCCAGCACCAGCGGAGAAGTAGGCAGTCCTGCAATGCTCATAAAGATTGCCAGCAGGCACAGAGCAAGCATCACATAGATATTGAACATGGTATTGGAAATTCCATAACCTCCGATATAGCAAATAACCAGGATTACTGTATACAGGTAATGATACGGCACCTTCAAAATGTACGGGAACCAGCGCTTTGTCGCAATCTGGATAATATAGGTAACAATCGCTGCTACCAGTACGCAGGCAAAAATCAGCATAGCCAGATCCGGCTGCTCTGTCATAAACAGGGGACCTGCCTGCAGTCCGTGAATCGTCAGTCCGGCAATCAACATCGCTGTAATACCATCTCCGGGGATACCAAGTGCCATCATCGGAATCAGAGCTCCTCCAAGAGAAGCGTTGTTTGCTGTCTCAGAAGCCCATACACCAGCCGGATTTCCTTTTCCGAAGCTTTCCGGATCCTTGTTGATGCTTTTTGCATAGCCGTATGCAACCATATTGGAAATACCTGAGCCCATACCGGGAAGAAAACCGATCCAAAGGCCAGTTGCAAAGGCAAAGCCAATCGTCTTGATATTTTCAATAATATCCTTGAAACCAATTCCAAGCCCCTTGTTTGTTACCGTATCCACATCCGGCATTTTTGCCTCGCCCTTTGCAGAGTCCCGGATAATCTGGCACATTGCAAACATACCAAGCATCTGGGCTACCGTACTGATACCTGCAGTCAGATATACGTTTCCAAAAGTAAAACGGGTTGCTCCGTTAATCGGATCCATTCCGATGCATCCCATCAAAAGACCAATACCTGCTGCCATGATGCCTTTAAAAATATTTCCCTTAGACAGAGAAGCCACAAGAGTAATGGCGCAGAAGCAGAGGGAGAAATACTCCCAGGGTCCCAGATGCAGGGCAAATTCAGCAATAACCGGAGACAGCAGCGTAGCCAGAATAACAGAACCTACTGTTCCGATAAAGGATGCTGTCATACCAATGCCCAGAGCTTTTCCTGCCTGTCCCTTCTGAGTCATGGGGAAGCCGTCAAAGCAGGTAGCAATTGCAGAAGAAGAACCGGGAATACCAATCAGCACTGCAGAAATAAAGGTTCCGGATACGCCTCCGATCCAGATTGCCAGCAGCAGCACAAATGAGGTTTCCGTAGAAAGGCCAAAGGTAACAGGAAGCAGCAGGGCAATACCCAGTGTTGCAGAAAGTCCGGGAATCGCTCCAAACACAATACCCAGAGATACCATTGCCACAATCAGAAGAAGATTGATAGGCTCCAGGCATGTCATCAATGCACTTATATATTCACTCATTTTTTCGTTCCCCCTTATTCAAACAGAATTCCGGCCGGAAGCTTAATCTGGAAGCCATATACAAACATGGCGTACAGCACTCCCGTTACCAGAAGGGCAATGATAATGGACGGAATCAGTTTTACTTTGCTGTTGCCCTTTAAATCATAAATAAAAGCCACAGTTGCAAACGGTGTTGTAATCAGAAAGCCCAGCCAGGTCATTGCAATAGCATAAATCACAAGCATCAGGTAGCTTTTGCTGATTTTCAGAATACCTCCCTTGGGGAAGTACGGTTTTTCTTCAATTTCCCTTTCTTTGATTCCTTTTATAATCAAAGCCACAGAGCTTACGGCAATCAGAAAAATCGCCACATAGGGAAACAGTCTGGGTCCCGGCTCCAGAAGCTTTGCCGGCTGCTTAATAGACTGGCTTGCAAATAAGAAAAACGCACATCCAAGCAGGCCGACAATTCCTGTTTTTGTATCTCTACGCATTTTCATCGTCAGAATTTTCCTCCTTTTTAAGATGTCCCGGAAAACTTATGTTTTCCAGGACATGCTGTTAAACCTTTTTCTTTTGACTGCCTACTCCTGTACGTACAGATCCAGATCCTTTGCAATCTGTACGAAGGAAGCATACTCTTCGTCACGAATCTTTTTAGACTCCTCCAGGTCATGCCATCCGGGAATATTACCGATAGAAGAAATACCCGCGCTTACAGTTTCGTCCTCACACACTGCCTGCATTGCTGCATTCATTTCTTTCACCATTGTCTCGTCCATTCCAGCCGGTCCGTACAGATAGTGGTTTACATACAGAACGCAATCCTCAAAGCCCTGCTCCTGCAGAGTCTTGTAGTTATCCGGCAGCTCCTCCGGATACATGGAAATGGTATTGCCGTCAGAAGATACGGTACCGATTACTTTCAGCTTTCCGGCCTTCTCATACTCCAGAGCATTTCCCACGCCTACAACACCGATATCAATGAATCCACCAGCCAGGTTGGTCAGACGGTCAGACTCAGATGCGCACTCAACAGAGTTTAACTCAATGCCTGTAGCAGATGTAAGCATACCAAACAGGAAGGTGTTCGCTCCAGCTGCCGGCATACCTGCATTCAGTTCTCCCGGATGAGCCTTTGCATACTCTACAAATCCGGCAAAATCATCATACGGGGCATCGGCCGGTACTGCCAGTGTAGAGAAGCCGTTGTCCTGCAGACATGCAATCAGAGTCAGATCCTTGGTGGGATTAACTTCTGCGTTTCCGGTAATATACTGAATGTTCAGTGCGGAAGTTGCCACTGTCAAAGTCGTTCCATCCGGCTTTGCGTTTGCCACGGTCTGATGTCCTACCGTATTGCTGTCATAGTTGGTTACGGTTGTCTTTAAGCCATACAGACGATTCAGCCCTTCGCTGTAATACCGGATACCAAGATCCGAACCGCCGCCTGCCTTGCCGGGAACTACCAGAGTAATCGTCTCATCCTTAGGAAATCCGATTCCGTCAGCGGAAGCAATTGTCTCCTGGCTTCCTCCTGTTGTAGCTCCTGCTGCATTTGCTTCCTCTTTCTTAGAGCTGCATGCAGTTGCACCTAATACTGCCGCTGCCAAAATTCCTGATAATAAAATACGGCTCATTGCTTTTCTCATAACCTTTTTCTCCTTTTTCTTTCATACTTCAGAGAATACGATCTCCCTGCTCTCTTGAAATTGCATTGTGACATTTTCCCATAAAACAAAGTTTTTACAAGATTAACATGTTAATTCTATCCCATTTTTCTGCTCTATGTCATCTGATAGTTGTATTATACCTATTTTATATTTTTTTTACAAATCCCAAATACTTATATTTTTCATATCAATTTAGTTATATCTTTGAAATTTATTGTTGACAGATTCATCAAAAGATTTATGATAACAGTAACAGAACTTATGGAACCTGCAGAACCTTCAAAGGAGGAAAGCTCATATGACCACCAGACAGCTTTACTATCTTGTAACCATTGCCGACCAGGGAAGCCTTTCCGGAGCGTCCCGGGTACTTGGCATATCTCAGCCTGCGCTCAGCAAATTTCTTTCTGAATATGAATCGTCTCTGGGCTTTCTGCTGTTTCTACGCTATCACCGTCAGCTTACCCCTACTGCAGTTGGCCGATATGTCATTGAATCCGCCCAGAAAATTCTGGATGAGCAGACCAGAATGCTCCAAAGTATGCGTGCTGTCACCGGCTCTGATCACACTCTGATCCGGCTGGCTACCGCACCGAACCGGGGGGCTATTATCTACAGTCAGGTTTATAACCCCTTCTCCCGCCGTTACCCGGACATTACCCTGTCCCTGACAGAGCTTTATGCCAGCGAACAGCCGGGAGCCATCCAGCACGGTCAGATTGATCTTGCCATTGGTTCCGGAAAAACCTCTGACAAAACCACGGATCTTCCCTTTGCCCGTGAAGAACTGCTGATCTCTCTTCCAGTTTCTCACCCTCTATCTGGCCAAGAAAGCATTCGTCTGTCTGACCTGCGTGATACTCCATTTGTGCTTCAGGGACATAGGAACAGTATTCGTATTCTCGCAGAGGAGTTGTTTGAACAAGCGGGCTTCAGCCCCGTTGTAACCTTCGAATCCAATGATGTTATGCTGGTAGACTCCATGCTCCATCAGGCAGTTGGCGTTGGTCTTGTTTCCCAGGCTCATGTTTTCCCATGCGAGGAGCTTGTTTACCGTCCCCTCACCCCACCTGTTTATCAGACCCTGCACATCCGTTACCCGGCAGAGCATACGCTTACAGAGCCAGAACGATATCTTGCCGGACTTTTGATGAGAGAACGCCTTGCCGACAAACGTTACCAGCCGATTCCCAGTCCGGAAGCTGAAGAAATGATCCGCCTGACGGAGCATCCCCTCACTAAGGAACCTACAGGCTCCTACGAAATACCAGGTGAATCCCCAGCCGCTGCCCTGTCAGAGACTTATCCCCACAAATCCAGGCAGACCTATCACAGTGCTCCGCAGATTAGCCTGAATCCGCAGCTTCTCCGCTATATTATCGCCATTGTTGATGAAAAAAGCCTCAGCAAAGCTGCGGAGCGTTTTTATCTGACACAGCCTGCACTTTCCCGCTGCCTCCGCAATGCAGAGGATATGCTTTGTACCAGGCTTTTTACGCGGATTCACAACCGGCTTCAGCCTACCAATGCCGGAAAAATATTTGTAAACTTTGCCCGCAACATGCTTTTGATTGATTCTGAAATGGAAGAGCATATTCTTGCCTACCGCCAGGGGCATGGAGGCCACCTTCATCTGCAGTGCGATTCCTCTGTCGCTCCCATGATCCGGAATCAAATCTGCAATTCCTTCTCCCTTCTCTGCCCTAATGTCAGTCTGTCTGTCAGCGAAAACAGCAGAGATAAAATTGAAGAATCCCTGCTTAATGCATCTGCAGATCTGGGCATCTATTTTTCCAGCCAGGAAGTTCATCCTATTCTGGAGAGCAGAATCCTGGCCAGAACAAACCTGGTCTACTGCTGCGGCAACACAAGAGAAAATCCCTTAAGGATCATGACTGCCCTGCCAAATACCGCCTTTTATCAGGAACAGATGAGACTCTTTGACGAACAAAGTGAAGGTTCCCGAAGCATTGTGTGTGAATCGGAGCTTTCTATTTTGAGATTTCTTGCCGCCGTAGGAGCAGCCGACACGATTCTCCCTGCAGATCTGGTTCCGGAGGAAGCGAAGGAACGCTGTATGGATTTTTCACAGCCTCAGAACTACTATCTCCTAATGGTCTCACACCCAGGGCGTACCCTTCCCCCATCCGTCAGGGATCTGACTCATCTCCTGCATGATACCTTTGAAAACTGGTTTTTTCACTGTACTGCCAGATAAAA
>ENA-ORVB01001606-ORVB01001606.1-human-gut-metagenome-genome-assembly--contig:-NODE-1606-length-14761-cov-2.77356_pt1 | contig 14761 bp, 10 predicted proteins | sample MGYA00242090_ERZ509231 | MGnify/ENA primary metagenome ERZ509231 (study PRJEB26280, sample SAMEA2338798) | human gut metagenome | biome: human gut; feature: human-associated habitat; material: faeces...
AGATACAACTACTGAAGATACAACTACTGAAGATGTGTCTACTGAAAATACGATTACCGAAGATGTGTCTGATACACCTGACATCGAAATACCTTCGAAAAAAGAATGGTCAGTACAAGTAGGAAATGCTACTGTTAAAGTAAATGGATCAGCCGATGCTCTTCCTGCAGACGCACAACTCTCCGTAACAGAGATTACTTCAGAAGATGAAGTGAAAGAGATCGAAAAAGCAGTAGAAGAAAAAGCCATCGAAGAACAGTTTTCCATCAAGAATATCTTCTCCTACGATATCAAATTCCTGGTAAACGGTTCCGAAGTACAGCCAACCACTCCGGTACAGGTCAGCGTAGACACCCCGGAGATCACATCCAGCGAGAATGCAGCAGTACTGCATGTGGATGATAACAACGTAGCGGAAGACATGAAAGGTGCTGTTGATGGAGAAGGAAAAGTCGTATTCGATGCTCCGCATTTTTCTAAATATGTCATTGTTCAGAAAGGTAATTCTAAGGTTAACGTTACCATTGAATACTATGATGATACCCAGGATCCAAAGACTATGATATATGCAAGCAAAAAGGAATTATCACCTGGGGAACGCATAAACAATTATGACATAGCTGATAACTGGAACATAAATTGGGCAGAGAAGAGTACTACAGATGGAAACTTCGAAAGAATATCAAATCTTGATGCAATCCAAGTTGTAAGCGATTGCACAATTAAGGTTTATTATACCCCTCAAGATAAGACGATTACAGGAAGTACTACATTTTATGACTATACCGTTAAAGCCGGTAAACAGAATGAAATATATTATTCATTTAACCAGTTGAAGAATGACAAGTCACCAGACATTGTTAATAATCAAAAACTTATTGCAGGCACGAATGATTCAAACGTTGGTCAAAATTATCCGGAGTATCAAAAGTATAAGATTAGTTTGAAGGATAGTAATAACGATACAAAAGATGCAAACTGTTATACTGGAGGAGATAGTACAATCCCAGGATTGCTAAAAGAAATTGATGATAACGGTAATGTAATATTCAATTACGCAGAACCGGGATTTTTTGTGGATAGCGATTATAGCGTTCAATTCGGCGGAGGTGAAACGAGAAATCTGAGAAAAGTGTATAAAGATTACACTTTGGAATTTGCCCGAAAAGGTGATACTTATACACTTAATGGCGTAAGAAATAAGAATAACGGTTGGGTTACAGGCGCAGGAAACAATTTCTATCCGTTAAACAGTGTGAAACCTTCTTATGAAGAGAGTGAAAAAAGTAATAACTATTATTTCGGAATGCGATATGATGTCACATTCAAAATCGGTGATTATGTAGGACCACTTAATTACAAATTCACAGGTGACGATGATTTATGGGTAGTTCTTGATGGTAAGAAAATAGTAATTGATCTTGGTGGTATTCATAGCGCAGCAGAAAAAACTGTTGATTTGTGGCAGTATATTGGTCAGGCAGCAAATCTGACAGAAGCACAAAAACAACAGAATCATACATTGACAATACTTTATATGGAACGTGGTGCAGGCGAATCTAATTGTCAGATGAAGTTTACTCTTCCATCAGCGAAGATACAGCAAGTCGATCAGACAAAGATGACAAACATTTCATTCTATAAAACAGATGCAAATGGAACCGGTCTTTCCGGTGCACAGTTTACATTAACGAATGACAGCACAAAGACCACAATGTATGCAGCTTCCGAAAGTGATGGATTGGTTCAGTTCCAGCAGCTCGTAGCCGGAACCTATACATTAACAGAAACACAGGCACCAAACGGTTATGTTACACCAACAACCTCATGGAAAGTAAAAGTAACTGCTGATAGTAATAATGATTTAAGCGCAAAGATATACCAGGCAGATGGTACAACAGAACTTGGAAAGCTTACCAGTGGTGGATACCAGATTATCAACTCGGCAAGCACACCAGTACAGCCTCCAACACCGGGCATTGTTGAGACAAAGAAAGAACTGTCTCATGAAAAGTATATTGCTAAGAATAAAGATGGTACATACAATCTTACATTAAATGTTTCAGGTGCAGTTGGAAGCGAGTCCTATGCGAATAAGCTGGATGTACTGTTCGTGATGGATACGTCGAACAGTATGAAACGTGGAATGAATTCTTCGAGTGACCAAAAGAACTACACAACGAATAGTAGTAGTCGTTTCTACAATCAGCAAAAAGCTGTAGAAGATGCTGTTGCCAAATTGAAAAGCAAGAAAAATGTAGATGCTCAATTTGCAGTAGTGTCGTTTGATACAGAAGCGGGTATTGAAACAGATTGGACGAATGGAACAATTTCTTATCCTACGAAAGTTGCAAAATATAATGATAGTAACGAAGATGCAGGTGGAACAAATTATCAAGCTGGATTGAGAAAAGCGGACGAATTACTTAAAAAGGGTAGGGCTGATGCAACAAAAATAGTTGTATTTCTATCAGATGGAGATCCGACTTTTTACTACGATACAAATAAAAATGGACAAGAGAAGGTTTATGGTAGCGGATCAGGATATGATTCTAATGCAATGACTAAGGCCCAAACTCAACTTGGAACAATGAGTATGAACTACTTCTACACAGTCGGAGTTGGTCCTCAAACGAGTTACACTCATTTATCAAGTCTGATCAGCAGTGTTCCGAGTGGAACAGTAACCGGTAGTTACAACGGTACAGATTCAAGTAATTTGAAAAATGCTTTTGATTCAATCATCAGAGATGCAACAGATCTTCTTTGTACAGATGTAACTGTAACCGATACGTTAACCGATGAAGTTGAATTAGTTAATCAAGATTTACAGGTGGTTGTCAAAGATGAAACTGGAAAGGTTATCACCAAACTGAAAGATGCTTCAGGAAATGAAGTAGCCGTATCAAAGATTATAACTGTCAGTACAGCGAAAGACTCAAACGGCAAGACTCAGATTATTATGCGATTTGAACCTAGCTATAAGCTGGAATCAGGTTACACGTATTATGTAACAGCAAAAATCCAGCCAACTACAAAAGCCTATCTGAAGTATCAGAATGAAAGCTATACAGATACTGGTGATGAAAATACAGACGAATATCTTGGAACAGATAAAAAACCTGGAAAAGATACTAGGAATGATGGAACATCTTCAAAACAAAAAGGATTCTATTCAAACGAATCAGCTAATGTAACATACAAGTATAACAATGAAACATATGAGAAACCTTATGCGAAACCCGTTATACAGGTAAATGCCAGTACAGTTTCTCATACAGTGGTTAAACAATGGGAAAATGACTCGGATAAAGTAACAGTTGATGTCGAGTTGAAGGCCTATGTAACAGAAGCGGCGGATTCTAAAATAAACCCTGATAATCCGAAGTATCTTACAAATGAAGATGTAAAAAATCTTCCGATGTCCATGCAAGTTAATTTGTCAGGAACAAACAAATGGACATATACGTGGGAAAATCTTCCAACTAAATACTTCTACAAAGCTGCGGATGGTAGTATCAAAGAAACAGATATCTATTACACAGTAGAAGAAGTCCAGACAGATGCAACAAAGGCATTTTACGGTCAGGTTACTGAATCAAGTGATGGAAAGACCACTACGATTCTGAATAAGAAGAAAAATCAGGAGGATAAGCCGTTTATTGAAGTGACAAAAACATTTAAAGGGCTTACAAAAGATCAGATTCGAGAGTTGGCAGCGGCAGGTAGTCCGTATACAATTACATTGATTCATGCTGAAACAAATACGACTAAACCGCTTACAATGGATGTAAGTGAATTAGAAAGTATTCTTCAGGGCAGTGATGATGAAAAAGTATGGACATACACTTGGAAACTGGAAGATTGTTTGGATGGCACATACAAAGTCAGCGAAAGTAATTACAATAAAGAAGGATACGATGTAACCGTCACTGTCAACGGACAAACGGTGACAGACTGGAATGAATTTTCTGTAACTACAAAGGAAGCATCAATAGAAAAATATCAACAATCAGGAAATACTACTACGTGTTCACCAAAAGAGTTTTCTATAGGCAAAGTTAATTTAATTGTTGCGAAGCTCACTGGGAACGAAGGATATTTTGTGTGGACAATCACACCGGTAAGCATCAGTGAACGTAAAGCAATAGTAAAATTGATAAATGATAAAACCAATGGAATCGGATTTAGTCCAGAAGCAGAATTAAAAAAATGCTATTTCTATAGTGGAAATGGAATAAAAGACACGTTGGTATTCAGAAATGGTGAGATCAAGTATGACGGGCAGGATAAACTTACGTTTGATGCATCAAAACAGTGGTCTATGTTTGCAGCTGGAACGTACACATTTACCGAAACACAGAACGCTGAGATTCAGATCACGAATACTTATTCAGAGCAAACTGCAGATTTAGATTTGATTAAGACTTCAGTAGCCGGAACAGAATTTGATGGTGCAGAATTCAAGCTGTATAAGAAGAATGATAAGGGAGTATATGAACTTCAGAAATTTGAATATACAGATGAGTCTGGAAAAAATCAGACAAGAGAAACCATTCAGGTAATAAATACCGAAGGATCAGAAGCTGAACTTAAAAATCTTCAGTCTGGACAGTATTATCTGGAAGAAGTAAAGGCACCGGAAGCTTGTATGTTGTTAGCAGACAAGATTTATTTCAAACAGGAAAAGGGTAAGATTACTTTAACAGATAAGGATGGAAAAGCACTTTCAAGTGAACTTACAATGTGGACACTTTCGAACACAGATGGAAAATATACCTTAACTGTAAAAAACGAAATTCTCTATTCCCTCCCATCAGCTGGAGGCACCGGAATTTACTTGTATATGATCGGCGGCATGTTACTTATGTTTGCGGCCGTATGGATCTTATATAAAAGCAAATGCAAGGAGGTGCTGGAAAAATAATTGTAAGGATTAATTTTTCAGTGGCTTCTTGCCACACAAAAACGTTATTATCCCATATGAGGGGACAATAAAAAATGGGCAAAGCCCTTAAAAGAAAAGGAGACAAAATATGAAGAAGATGAGAAAAATCTTTGCAGTGTTATTAACACTGGCAATGGTACTCGGAATGAGTATGACATCGTTTGCAGCAGAAAATACTCCAAGCGATGCTGACACAGCAACCATTACAGTAACAGGAATCGAAGATGGTGCAACAGTAAAAGCTTATCGTATTGTAGAACCACAGTATAACGAACATGGATTGTACGGTTATAAAGTTGTAAGTCCATATCAAATTGCTGATACAACAAATTTCGTTCCGACTTTTGATGAAATTACAACTATTGCAAAACAGGTTTCTGGAACAGCTATCACTTTAAGCGGAGATCTTGAACACGGTTATAAAGCTACAGTAGGTGCTGGAGAATATATCGTAATTATTGAAAGCACAAACTATACTTATAATCCTGTTGTTGTTAGTGCAGCTTATGCAACTGCAAATAATAAAGCATCTCTTGCTAATGGTACTATAGCTGCAACAGATAAATGGACTCTTGCAGAGGGAAAATCCGTAGCTAAATCATCTGAAGTGAAAATTGAAAAAACTGTTTCTCAGCCAGATGTAGCAGTAGGAGATAAAGTAGACTATACTATTAACGGTACAATTCCATCCTATGGTGCACAGTTTGAAAATCCTGTTTACAAGATTACAGATACAATTACAAATGCAAAATATGCATCTGACATTACTGTAACTATCGGTGGAAAACCAGCTACAGTTGGAACAGATTATACAATTACTGGTGGAACAGAAAATGATAATAACTTTGAAATTACATTCCTCAATGTAGGCAAGTATTATAATATGACTGATACAGAAAGAGCAGTAGTTATTACTTACAAAGCTGAAATCTTAGCAACTGCAACTTCTACAAATCCTGCTATAAATACAGCTAAACTTACATATAGCAATAAACCAGGAGAAACAAAGGATGCTACTGAGAAAAAAACTTACACATATACATTTGAATTAGATGACCAGTTTACAAAAGTAGATGAAAACGGAAATCCTTTGGATGGTTGTACTTTTACCTTAACAAATAACGAGACCAACAAAGTATACACATGCACAACAGAAATAATTGACGGCAAAGCAAAAATCCATTTTGAAGGATTAGATGCTGGTGAATATACATTAGTAGAAACTGTTGCAAAAGAAGGATATAGCATTAATAACACAAAATACACTGTTAAGATTACCCCGGAATACAATACTGATGGAACTTTGAAATCTAAAACTATTACAATTGATGGTAATAAAGCTAAAGTAGAAGTGCAAAATACTAAAATTTCTGCTCTTCCATCAACCGGTGGTATCGGTACAACAATCTTCACAATCGCTGGATGCGTTATCATGATCGCAGCAGCTGGTCTGTTCTTCGCAAGCCGCAAGAAATCAGACAACAAATAATTGCAATAATTATTTATAATCAGATATTGAATCCGGGGCAGGTCGCCCCGGATTCCTAAAAAATAATACAACAGCAAGGAGAGTTCGGATGAAACGCAAAGCAAACAAACTTATTATTGGCATCATATTTTTAGCCGGGTTGTCCTTACTGCTGTATCCATTCGTTGCAAACCAGTGGAATAACTACAGGCAGAAGCAACTGATCAGCAGTTATGAACAAACTGTATCTGAAAAAGATGCAGCACATGAGATTGATTATGACGCAGAACTGCAGAAAGCAGAAGCTTACAACGAAGCATTACTTCCAAGTATCCTTCCTGATTCATTTGCAGTAGCCGCAGCCAGTGACAAAGAAGACCAGTCCTACATGGATGCTCTGAATATTGCCGGTGATGAGATGATGGGAATCGTGGAGATCCCGAAGATTGACATCAAGCTTCCAATCTACCACACTACCGACGAAGATGTTCTCAAACAGGCAGCCGGACATCTGGAAGGAAGCTCTCTTCCAATCGGCGGTAAAAGTACACACGCCGTTATCTCCGCACACCGTGGACTTCCGAGTGCGTCTCTTTTTACCGATCTGGATCAGCTGGAAGAAGGCGATCATTTTCTGATTCATGTATTAAACGAAACATTAAGTTATGAAGTCGATAAGATTTCCGTAGTAAAACCGGAAGAAACTTCCTCTCTTGCAGTAGAAGAAGGAAAAGATCTTGTAACACTTCTTACCTGTACTCCATACGGAGTCAATACCGAGCGGCTTCTAGTCCGTGGTCACAGAGTACCTTATGTGGGACAGGAAGTTGCCGATGAGAAGACACCGCTCAGCGGAATCAGTCTTCATACAAATTATCTTTTATGGGTAATTGTTGGTCTTGCAGTTACCACAATCTTCATCCTTGTGTTATACTTAAAGGAGAAGAAGCTTCAAAAGAAGAAAAATGAGACCTCTTAAAAAGAGAACAAGAACTAGAAAGGGAATATGCCTATGAAAAGAAAAATCTCAACCTTCCTTTTCGGTCTGTTATTCTTGATAGGATTTGGGATTCTGATCTACCCGACGGTATCCAACCAGTGGAATACCTACAGACAGAACCAGCTGATCAGCAGCTATGACAATACAATACAGGACATGGAATCAGAGGACTTCACATCCGAGTGGGAGAAAGCAAAAGCTTTCAATGATACCATTCAGCAGAACAATCTCTACGGAGATGTATTTGGTGAAGATGAAAATGACATCAAAGACACCGAATACTGGAAGATCCTGAACGTTGCAGATGACGGAGTAATGGGATATCTTTCCATTCCGAAGATCAACATCAAGCTTGCCATTTACCATGGTACCGGTGACAAGGATCTGCAGACCGGTGTCGGACATCTGAACGGCACAAAGCTTCCGATCGGAGGGGAGAGTACCCACAGTGTTCTCGCAGCACACCGTGGACTTCCAAGCGCAAAGCTTTTTACCGATATCGATCAGCTCGAAGTTGGCGATAAATTTTACATCCATGTACTGGACGAAGTCCTTGCCTACAAGGTAGACCAGATTCTTCCGATGGTAGACAAAGACGATCATGAAACACTGGAGAAAGCACTCCAGATTGAAGAAGGGAAAGACCAGGTAACTTTATTTACCTGTACACCATATGGAGTCAACTCCCATCGTCTTCTCGTAAGAGGAACCAGAGTTCCATATAACGGCGAAGAGGATGCTACCGAATCAGTTACAGATTCTATGGTAAAAGCCATTCAGAATTATTATATGCTTTATTTAATTTTAGGACTTTCAATCACGATTCTTGTGATCATTCTCTTGCGCTTCCTTTCCAAGAGAAAAGCTCACAAAGAATAACCAAGATTTTTAAGGAGGACATGAGGCGATGATGAATAAACGATTAAAACAGGGAAGTACTTTTCTCTTAGCTGTCGCTCTTACATTTCCACTGTTCACTCTTCCGGGTGCGAAAGCCGCAAGCGCGATCGATACCGATGCAGAGTGTTCCATCCAATTTGACATTGGTGGAAACAGTGAACTTCTAAATGACGACGTTACTGTTCAGGTCAATCTGTACAAAGTTGCATCAGTTGATGTATCCGGCAACTATACCGCAACGGATGCATTCACCGGACTGGATCTTTCTTCTGTAAGTGCTGATAACCTGGATACGGCAGCTGCTACCTGGGCAGAACGTGCCAAAGAAGCACAAGGTAAGTTGACAGATTCTGAGGGAAATACGGTTGTTGATCCAACCGAAACTGTTACACTGCAGAACGGAAGAGGCTATCAAGATAAATTGGATACCGGACTTTACCTTGTAGATACACCAAAAGTGATTACAACCAATTATACTTATACCTTTACTCCTTACCTTGTATCACTTCCGACCAATAATTACTACAGTGGTAACGGTGCAAGTGATGACTGGATCTATGATTTGACCAAAGAATACAACAGTGCAGTTGGTCTGAAACCGGAACAGCACGTAAGATACGGTAATCTGGTGATCAATAAGGAACTGGTAGATCACAATGCTACCTTCGGTAACAATGCAACGTTCGTATTCCAGATCGATATCACAACACTGGATAAGAAAAAAGAAACCAGAATCGAAGAGCTTACCTTTAGCGCAGCAGGCAGCCATTCTGTAACGATCGAAAAAATTCCTGCTGGATCTCATGTCAAGGTAACGGAGGTTTACAGCGGTGCAAGCTATGAACTCGCTTCTGCTAAAAGTCAGGAAACAGACATCATTGCTAATCCTGAAAAAGAAACCGAAGTAGAATTCAGACCGGCAGAGGTTTCATTTATCAACAAACACGATGGACGTACCAATGGCGGCTACGGCGTAAGAAATAATTTCAAGCTGAACGAATATGGTCAGTATGATTACACCAAACCGGCAGAAAAGAACTAGGAAGGGGGAGTCGGAATGAGAAAGCTACATAAAAAACCACTTATCATGGCAGCAGCAACACTTGCTCTTACCGGAACCCTGGCAGTTGGAAGCGCGATGGCGTATTTTACAACCTATTCGACAGCCGGTGGCGGTGTGAAAATGAATATGGGATTTACTGAGACAGTCCCGAAAGAAGACGTTGATGAAAACGGAAAGCACATTACAATTGAAAATACCGGTAATTATGACTGTTTCGTAAGAGTCACAGCATTCGCACCGGTAAAGCTTACTTATAACGCACCAGACGGCGGATGGACAGACCGCGGTGACGGCTACTGGTATTACGATGAAGTACTTCCGGCAAAAGCAAAAACCACAAAGGAACTCAACATCAAATACACATTCCCGACAGGAGATGACAAACCGGAAGAATTTAACATCGTAGTCATCCAGGAATGCACCCCGGTTCTCTACGACGAGGACGGCAATCCATACGCCGACTGGAATCACGTAATCAAAGACGACAGCACACAGACGACAGAGTAGGAGGTAATGAGAATGAAAAAGAAAAAGAAATCATTTCCAAAGAAACCTGCCCTGATCCTGACAGCCGCAGCACTCCTGCTGGTTGGAAGCACTGTCGGCAGTACACGCGCCGCACTCACTTACTACAGTGAGAATTATTCCGCACAGATGAATATGCAGAGTATCGGCGTATCTCTTCTGGAAAATGACAAAGTAGTCAGCAGCCGGGATTATGTATCGAACAATGAATGGAAGGGAACCTCACAGGGTACACTTCTCACAAACCTTCTTGGAAAGGATGAGACATTTACACCCGGCAAGAAATATAACGAAGCAATCAGCGTCAAGAACAGCGGTACGATCGACACCTTTGTACGTGTGATCATCACAAAGAGCTGGCAGGACGAAAAAGGCAATAAAAACACGAACCTTTCACCGGATCTGATCGAGCTGAACTTCCTCACAGACAACGGATGGCAGGTTGCAGCTGCACAGTCCACGACAGAGCGTACCGTTCTTTATTATACCAAAGCAGTTGCAGCCGGAGATACCACACCGGCATTATCGGATACACTCCGCATCAATCCTTCGATTGCATCGGATGTAGAGCAAAATGTCTCTGAGGATGGCAAAACCATCACTTATACTTACAAGTACAATGGCTACACCTTCCACATTGACGCAGAGGTGGATGCAGTTCAGACACACAACGCAAAGGACGCGATCAAGAGTGCCTGGGGCGTAGATGTCAATGTATCAGACGACGAAACAACAATGAGCTTACAGTAGGGAGGTACAGAGTATGAAAAAGAAAATTTTGTGCCTCGCCATGACAGTGATAATGGCAGCAGGGGTACACACAACTGCATTTGCAAAGGATTATCCGGGAGCCGACGGATGGCAGGTTAATTTCACCGGCGGCAAGATGGATAGTAATTTTAAAAGCTCTAATGTGACTGACGAACTGGCAAATATCCAGCCGGGCGACAGCATCGAGCTCAAGGTTCAGCTTAAGAACTCCGACAGTACGGATACCGACTGGTATATGACCAACGAAGTGATCCAGACGCTGGAGGATGCACAGTCTTCCGCAGAGGGTGGTGCTTACGAATACAAGCTGACCTATGTTGGAAGTGACAATGCCGAAAAGGTACTCTATGACAGTACAACTGTCGGAGGGGAAGGTGCTTCCAAAGCAGGAGAAGGTCTGAAACAGATCGATAACTCAACCCAGGAATATTTCTACCTCGGAAGACTTGCTTCCAATAATACCGGAACGGTACACCTTACCGTCGGTGTTGAAGGTGAGACACAGGGCAACGGTTATCAGCTCACACTCGCAAAGCTCCGTATGAATTTTGCAGTAGAAAAGGTTTCAGCCGGCAAAACCATCACCAAGAATAAGATTGTTAAGACAACCAACACCGTTAAAACCGGTGATACCGCAAGAGTTCTTCTCTTCTGTGTACTTGCACTGATCAGTGGACTGATCCTTCTTGCATACGGTATCTACACACTCAATAAGAACACAAAAAGACGCAGACAGAAAGGAGAGTAAGCAGATGAAAAAATGGAAAAGATTACTGGTTTCTCTTCTGACTGTATCCATGACACTCGGTGCATCCACAATGAGCGTTATGGCAGATGATACTACACCGTATACCTACAAGGTAACATTATCCGCAGGTAACAAAGGAACAATTAACGGACAGAACAAGATCGAGCAGACTAACATTGCTTCCGGTTCTACCGTTACTTTCAATCTGAATGACATCCAGGTAACAGACGACAAGTATTATGTCAAAGGAATCCGTCTCAGCGGACGTGACAATGACGAAGCACTTGCGGCTCCTTCCTTTACCGTTGATAAAGATGCCGACTACGTAGTCGCTTACGGAATCAAAGGCAACATGGTTGCCTATACCGTAAATTATCAGGATGCATCCGGCAATTCACTGGCAGAGAGCCAGACCTTCTACGGAAACGTCGGCGACAAGCCGGTAGTTGCTTACCGTTACGTTGAAAATTATATCCCGGATGCTCTTGCACTTACGAAGACTTTGAGTGATAATGAATCTGAGAATGTATTTACGTTTACCTACACACCGGGAGCTACAGACCGTATCGTTGAGACAACAACTACCGTCACAACAACAGTTCCTGGAACCGCAACTCCTGCCGGTGCAGCAGGTACAACCGGAGCTGCCGGTGGTACAACGAATGCAGACAATTCTCAGGATACGACAGACGATACAACCACCGAACCGGATGAACAGACACCAAAGTCTCTGGTAGATCTGGATGATGAAGACACTCCAAAAGGAAATATCGATGCGAAAGACAAGACGAGCAAAACTCCGATCGCAGCAGGGATCGGCATTATCGTTGTTGCGGTAGCAGCTCTCGCAGGACTGATCGTATTCTTGAAAAAACGTGCAAAATAAAAAAGCGCGGCACTAAAGGAGAAGTCTTTTTTGAAGAGAACGAAGAAAAAGAAAAGCCCGGTGGCTGCATTTTGCAGTGCACTGGGCACTGTTTTACTGACAGTACTGATTCTTGCCTGTATTCCGCTGACGCTTCCGAAAGCTTTTGGTTTTCAGATGTACACCGTGATCAGTGGGAGCATGGAACCGGCGATCCCGACGGGAAGCCTGGTCTATGTCCGGTATGAAGAACCAGACACGATCATCAAAGATGATGTCATTGCTTTTTACAGCAACAATGCAGACGGCTCGATCATCACCCACCGTGTAGTATCCAACAGCCCGGCGATGGGACAGTTTATCACCAAAGGGGATGCCAATGAGGAAAAAGATATGAATCCGATCCCTTACAACAACTACATCGGAAAAGTAAAGCTTTCTGTTCCGGTTGTCGGCGGTATCGCACAGGCTGCAACCGGCACTGCCGGAAAGATTGCTGCCATCGGTCTTGCTTTAATTCTTGAAATCGTTGCTGCCATGCTTGACAGACGCGATGACGAAGACGAATAAGAGAGAACGTTTTTCATTTTAGCTTGCTAAAGTGTGAAACATTTGCTAAAATAATATCAGATTGTATTGTCAGAAGAAGATGGGGGAATTTCACAATTCTCCCATTTGTCATATATTGAAAAGAATGGAGAGGTGAATGGATTGTTATCCAACCAGATTTTACAGAGAACAATCAATGAAATAGGGGATATCATCGAGTGTAACTGTTCCATCTGGAACACAGATGGAGTGATGCTTGCAGCTGTAGGTAAGGAGAAGCCTGCAGTAAAAAAAGCTGTCTGCTCATTTTTAAAAGAGCTGGAGGTTACCGGCGTATCGGAGGAGCACCTGGATGAATGCTATGGTCTGTTCCCGGTTTATGATGATGATGAACTGACTTATATTTTCGTGATCGAGCACAATAATGAGATTGATGTGCATACCAGCGGACGCTTAAGTGTCTGCCAGCTGGAGAGCCTTTTAAGATCCGGAAGCGAACGTCTTGACCGTAACCGTTTTATCCAGAACCTGCTCCTGGATAACCTGCTTCTCGTAGATATCTACAATCAGGCGAAAAAGCTTGGTATTACAGTTGAGCAGCGCAGAGTCGTCTATCTGATCGAACCGAAGAATCCGGATGACACGATTGTCCTGGATATGATCCGTGGGATTTATTCCTCGGGAACCGGTGATTTTGTTACTGCCGTAGATGAGGGACATATTATTCTGATCAAGTCCCTTGACAGTACGGATGATTATGATACGATCCGTTCGACTGCCGATATGCTGGTGAATGCGATCAACACCGAAGCTATGGTCAATGTCCGGCTTTCCTTCGGAACCATCATTCCCGAACTCAAAGGAGTCTCACAGTCTTACAAAGAAGCTGGCATGGCTCTGGATGTGGGACGTATCTTCTATCCGGAACGCAATATTTTATCCTACCGCGAACTCGGTATCGGACGGCTGATCCACCAGCTTCCCGTTTCCTTATGCGAGATGTTCCTGGAAGAAGTATTTGCCGGAAATACCGTTGATCAGTTTGACGAAGAAACCTTATCCACAGTTGATAAATTTTTTGAAAACAGCCTGAATATTTCGGAGACAGCGAGACAGCTTTTCGTCCACCGGAATACGCTCGTCTACCGGCTGGAGAAGATCCAGAAGCAGACCGGGCTGGATGTCAGAGTCTTTGAGGACGCCCTGACATTTAAGATTGCTCTGATGGTCGCAGACCACATGAAATTCATAGAAAACAGAAAATAGGAGGACATGATATGGTGAAATTATACGAAGGCGGTGCCTATCTTTTACACGGTACTGAGGTAATTGCAGATGCACCCGATGCACTTGCTGCCGTAAAAAGCAAGACAGGTATTGAGACAACAAAAGAAGCTGCTGCAAAAGAAACAATGGCTTATGGGATCTTAAGTGCGCATAATACTTCCGGTAATATGCAACAGCTTCAGATCAAATTTGACAAGCTGACTTCGCACGACATTACCTTTGTCGGAATCATCCAGACTGCAAGAGCATCCGGACTGGAGAAATTCCCGATCCCTTATGTTCTGACCAACTGCCATAACTCTCTGTGTGCAGTCGGCGGTACGATCAATGAAGATGACCACATGTTTGGACTGACCTGTGCGAAGAAGTACGGCGGTGTCTATGTTCCGCCTCATCAGGCCGTTATCCACCAGTTTGCCCGTGAAATGCTCGCAGGCGGCGGCAAGATGATCCTTGGTTCTGACAGCCACACCCGTTATGGTGCACTCGGTACCATGGCAATGGGAGAGGGCGGACCGGAACTTGTAAAACAGCTTCTGAACAAGACTTATGATATCAAGATGCCGGGCGTTGTCGGAATCTATCTGGACGGCGAACCGGTGAAAGGTGTCGGACCGCAGGACGTTGCCCTTGCGAT
>ENA-ORVB01001617-ORVB01001617.1-human-gut-metagenome-genome-assembly--contig:-NODE-1617-length-14649-cov-3.17589_pt1 | contig 14649 bp, 9 predicted proteins | sample MGYA00242090_ERZ509231 | MGnify/ENA primary metagenome ERZ509231 (study PRJEB26280, sample SAMEA2338798) | human gut metagenome | biome: human gut; feature: human-associated habitat; material: faeces...
CCCCTGCCATATGCGTTGCCGCCTCTCTGTCATATCCGTGAATCTCTTCCGGTGAAATACCGGCTTCCTTCAGCTTATAATCAAAAAGGACTCTTGTCCCCGCTCCTCTCTGTCGGTTGACATAATTCAAACCACGCAGATCTTCCATTTCATGGATTCCAAGCGGATTTCCTTTTTTTACGATAATTCCCTGAATTCGCTCAACCCCCTTGACAAGTGCCATTTTTTCACCCGCAAACAGTTTTTTCAGGATCGCAATATTATATTCTCCTGTCTCTTCATCCAGCAGGTGGGTCGGAGCCAGATGCGCCTCCCCCCGCTTTAATGCCATTAAACCGCCCATACTGCCTACATGCGTACTGGAAAGGTAATTACCCGGGTACATACACGGCAGCAAATCTGCCATCACATCCAGAATCAGATCATGGCTTCCGATTGCCACTGCCGTACTTCCAATTTCCTCCAGGGAACGGTATAGCTCTACATCAACGGTATCTCCTGCCTCGACTCCCTCGCTGTTCTGAGGAATCACACAGAACCCGTCTGCCCGCACCAGGCTCATCGCCGCTCCTGCCCCGCGCGCCAGCGGAGACGCGACGAGCTTGTCGCCTACTTCTCCTACTTTCACCCGCACATACTCTTTATGTTTCAGGGATGATACAAGGCGTTTGGATATGACAGCACGCACCGTCGTGCCGGCTGTTTCTGTACGTCCTGCCAGTTTCTGCAGCACAGGAATCACAAAATTTTCAAAGTTGATATAGGCGGATACCGGATATCCCGGAAGTCCGATCACCGGTTTTCCATTGACAATCGCCAATATTACCGGTTTTCCCGGCTTGATTGCCACCCCGTGTACCAGAACCTCCCCCAACTCCCGAAGTACATGAACCGTAAAATCTTCGGTTCCTGCACTGGAGCCGGCATTGACAATCACCATATCATAGTTTTCAACCGCCTCTGCCACCTTTGCTTTCAATGTTTCATACTCATCCGCAATCGGCGGAAAACGATGAGGCGCACCGCCATGTTCCGTTACCAGTGCCTCAAACACTCTCGAATTCGATTCGATGATGTCCCCATCCCTGGGTTCCTGTCCCGGCTCTATGATTTCGGTTCCCGTCGGAAAAATCGCTACCGACGGCTTTTTCAACACCTCAATCTCTGTAATTCCGCCAGACAGGAGAACACCTATATCAATCGGGCGTATCTCATGATAACCGGGCATCAGCATCTCACCCGCTACGATATCTTCTCCGATCGGGCGCACATGCTGCCATGATGCAGCTGCATCCGTAATCTGCACCGAGCCATCCTCCTGCTCCAGCAGATCCTCCGCCATGATAACTGCATCGCATGGTGCGTGAATCGGATCGCCCGTATCCACCACTGTAAAATCTGTACCTGGATATAGGGTAAGTGGTTTCCGCTCCGATGCTCCTTTTGTTTTCTCTGCCTCAACCGCGATTCCATCCATCGCCGCCGCATTGTAAAGCGGAGAACAATATTTCGCATAGACTGCCTCTTTTGTAATCCGGTGCAGACTTTCCGTCACGGGAATCCATTCTGCCTTGGGGCTTAATAATTCCCCCAGTGCTTTCTGGTAAAGGGCTTTTGCCTCCTCCACCGGTGTATTATTCAGATATAAATTTCTCTTTCCCATCTCTGCCTCTATTCTGTTTCCATCAGGCTCTGCCGATCCTTTATTCTCCGCCGCTCTTCTGGAAACAATTCATTTTAAAAACGGTATACCTTCACCTGCTCACCCTTCTTCAGACCCTCCTGATTCATATCAATCAGAACGTAGCCGTCTGCCTCTGCCATCGTCGAAATCAAGCCTGATTTTCCAAATATTGGTTCTGCCTCCAGCCCCTGCGGAGCCATCTGAAGCTTTACCAGCAGGCAGGTTGTTTTTCCGGGTGCCCCCGCCAGGTTCGTTGTCATAAAGGCTTCTAACGGAGGTTGATCCGGCTGACCTGTCACCTGCTTCCAGAGCCACACAAATAATAAGTGGAAAACGGCAAGTGCTGCTGCCGGATGCCCCGGAAGTCCTCCTAACAGCGTATTTTTCTCTTTATCATATCCCAGAATCGTCGGTTTTCCCGGTTTCAGTGCCAGCCCATGGGTAAATACTCCCTCCTTGGAGATGCGGTTTAATATCTCCATCGTCATATCTTTCTTTCCCTGGGAACTTCCTCCGGAGATCAGAATCAAATCACAGGCTTTGACCGCCTCCCGGATTCTCTCCTCTAAAAGTACCTCTTCATCTCTCCCCGCCTCTGCCGAAACAAGCTCCAGACCTGTCTTCTTCACATAACAGGACAGCGCCCATGTATTAATATCCCGCACCTGCCCCGGTCCAGGAACCTGATCGATCCTGACCAGTTCGTCGCCCGTCGATAGAACTGCCACCTTCCACGGTTTAAAAACCGGAACCTGCACCACGCCAAGCGCTGCCAATGTTCCCGCCTGCGCCGGACCAATCCGGGTTCCCGCTTTAAGGACTATATCCCCGGTTTTTACATCTTCTCCCGGAAGCACGATGCATTTCCCATACGGAACATTTTCATACAGGGCAACCTCATCTGTTCCGAACCGTTCACTGTATTCTACCATCACCATGGCATCTGCCCCTTCCGGAACCATGCCGCCGGTCGGCACATAGGCGCAGGTACCCGGTTCAATCTTTGATACCGCCGGATGTCCTATCTCTACTTCTTCCAGCACCTTCAGAAAAACCGGGATACTTTCCGTTGCGCCCGCCGTGTCCTTTGAACAGACTGCATACCCGTCTACACTGGAACGGCGGAATGCCGGAATCATTTCCCCAGAGACAATATCTTCTGCTAAAATACGGTCAGATGCATCTGCAAGCGCAACCTGCTCCGTTTCTGGCAGGCATTCTTTTGCCGCTTTAAGCAGACGTTCCCGCGCCTGCACCAGCGTATCAACTTTCAATAACTTCATAGTTCCTCCCTTGCGGCATGATTCTTCTTTGCGAAGGTACGCATCCACGCGAAGTGCTTTTGATTCATAGACCGCCCTCTCCGAATGAAACAAAAAACGAATACAGAAAACATTCCGCTCTCTGTATCCGTTCCTGATGATGCAGTCTGCCTCTTATGGCTTTCTGCTGATATGCACTTATCTACATCAGGCTTTGCTTGCGCTGGCGGAATTTACTGCTCTTTTCCAGAACTTCCGGGTCTTCATCCCGGTCATCCGAGAGCTATTCCTTTCCAATGCATCGTCTGATGCGGGGAGGCACCCGCGTTTCCCCGGATACCCATTGGCTTTTCTTCCATCCTGTCAATCGGTTCACAGCTTAGGCAGAAAAGCTCGAAATCAACTCTGTATAACTGCCGCTCTCGTGCGACAATTCTCTTTTTCATGATTTTCTACCAGAAATTATACCACATTTTCACAAACTGTGTCAATCATCCCAAGCAAAACTCTTCCCATTTTTTTCATATTCAGCGCAATCGCCTCGCATTTATATTCATATTTCTGAATTTTTTTCATTTTCACGATATGAAACCTCCGTATCTGCCAGATACCGGCGGATGGACGGATGCGACGGGTGAAGAAGGATTTCTTCCGGTGTTCCGGACACCAGAACTTTCCCCTGCTCCATAAAATGTACCTGGTCACAAATCTTGCGGACATGCACCAGCTGATGGCTGATTAGCAGCCATGTCATCTTATTTTTCGTCTGCTGCTCCCGCATCAGCTGTTCAAACAATTCTGTACTGTCAGGATCCAGGTTGGAAAGCGTTTCATCAACAATCACAAACGCAGGGTCAAATACCAGCGCCCTGATAAATGATAATTTCTGCTGTTCTCCGCTGCTCAGGGAACGAGCATACTGATTTTTTTTCTGCAAAAGCCCACATCGTTCCAGCCAGGCATCCATCTTCGCCTCATCTGGGCGAATTCCCCGTATTTTCAGCGGATAGATCAGGTTCTGATACACCGTATCATGCAAAAGATACGGTCTCTGTGTTGTCATCGTAATATCCCGGGGTGTCAGTCCCTCGTAATCAATCCTCCCGTCATCCGGAACCAATATCCCCTGTATCAGCTTGGAAAGAGTTGTTTTTCCGCAGCCATTGGTTCCTATCAGACCATGAACTTTCCCGCTCTCCAGATACAGTTCCTCGATTTGAAGCGTAAACTGACCTATCTTCTTTTGCAGTTTAGAGATTTTCATCCGGTGTCTCCTCCTGTCTGAAATGTTCTGCCAATGTCTGTACCGCAAATGCCAGAAGCATCAGGATCACTCCCAAAAATACCCCTTCATAATAATCGCCTGCACCTTTCAGGGTTGAAATCGCAGTTGTCATTGTCCGGGTGCTGTTTTTTATATTTCCACCTACCAGAAAGACCGCCCCGACCTCACTGATGGAACGCCCATATCCAGACACAACCGCAAAATAAATTTCATTTTTCATTTCACGCAGCAGAAGCCGCGCGGTCTGATGCCGATCAGCTCCCATCGTCCTGGCAAACGCCCGGATCGAAGGTGCCGTGCGGACCGCATATGAATATACCATTCCACAGACGATCGGAGTGATGATCAGAACCTGGGCTGCCACCATTCCCTTGATCGTAAATACCCATCGAAGCGCCCCAAACGGACCTTTTTTTCTCAAAAGCATATATGTGAGCAGTCCGATGACGACCGGAGGTGCTCCCATCAAGGTCCGGTTCACGCGGACTACCAGCTTTTTTCCTGGAAATTTCGTCTGCTCCAGCACAAGTCCCAGAAAAATTCCAAGCATGGACGCAATCAAGGTTGACCAGAAAGACATCACCAGCGTTACCCGGATAGAATCTATCACTCCGACCGTACCAAAAAATTTTGAAAACAGGTTTCCCATATTTTTTCTCCCAGCATATCCACTGAAACACCTTATGTTCTGCAGGCGTTCTCATTTTCTCAATTCTTAATGACAGAAAACCGGAAAAAGTGCATCCTCCCTTCTCCGGTTTCCTGTTTATACATTATAAATTCTGCAAGGTTCAACTGCCTGCTTTATTCGTTTAAATACGCTAATTCCAGCTCTGCCGCATATCATCCGGCAGTATTCTACTTCTGCTCTGCATTCGGGAAGAATAACGGCTCGCCGTACTCCTTTACGCCGTATTCACCGATCAGCGTCTGGATTTCCGGAGAACAGATCCACTTGATAAACGTATTCGCCGCCTCGTTGTTGACATCCGGATATTTCTCCGGATTTACTGCGATAACGCCGTACTGGTTTAAAAGTTCCTTGCTGCCTTCACAGACAATATCCATATCCGGGAAATCTGCCTTCTTGGCAAGCCAGGTACCACGGTCAGACAGGCAGTAGCCGCCTTTTTCATCTGCCATCGCCAGTGTATCAGCCATTCCAGCGCCTGCCGATACATAGTTTGGATTGCTCTCATAATCTGTAATTCCCAGCTTCTCCCAGATTCCGGTCTCCTTGTTATGGGTACCAGAGTTGTCTCCACGGGACACAAATGTCAGCTGCTCGTCCATGATCTGTTTAAATGCAGCGTTGATATCATCCGTCTTTGCAATCGGACCATCCTTCGGTCCTACGATCACGAAATCATTATACATAACCTGGAAACGCTCTACACCGTAGCCGCTCTCCACGAATTCTTCTTCTTTTGCTTTGGAATGAACCAGTATCACATCGACTTCACCATCTTTTGCTTTCTGAATCGCATCACCGGTTCCTACTGCCGTCCACTGTAAGTCAATACCTGTATCCTCTAAAAAGATTGGCTTTAAGTAATCCAGAAGACCTGTATTATCGGTACTGGTCGTCGTTGCCATCAGAAGCGTCTCTCCGGATGCTTCCTTGGTCTCCTCTGCGCTGCTTTCCTCAGCAGCCTCTGCGGTTGTCTCTGCGGCGCTTTCCGCCTCCGTCGTCTCTTTTGCGCTTCCGGAGCAGGCTGTCATAGACAATGCTGTCATGGCCGCCATTGCCAATGCAATGATTCTGTTTGTCTTCTTCATGAAATTGTTCTTCTCCCTTCTTTTGTTTAAGAATACTCTGAAAAACATTTCATCGGAACGAGACTCTGGCAGAGGATGCGCCGCCTTTTACCAGCTGCCTTTCTTCCTAATAAGCAGCAGGTCCTACTTCTCTTTCCAATGCATTTCTTTCCAAATGCGGGAGGCATCCGGGTTTCCCCTGATACCCATTGGCTGTAAACCCTGACAATATACTGTGTTAGGTTTTTCAGCTCGAAATATAGTTTTCCTGGCTTCTGCTGTCCGGGCTCTTCTAATAGTTCCCGAAACATCTTTATACATTTTTACTATACCATGTCAAAATTCCTCTTGTCAACCGGGCAACTTTCACATGAGCGAAATTTTTTCATTTTTTCAAGCTTCTTATTTATTTTGTCTTTTGTTTTCTACTGCTCTTTTCTACTGTTATTCTAGATTTTTAGTCTTTTTTCACTTCTATCTTGATTTCCCCTTTTCATATTTGTGCGATGCTCTTTTAACTGTGCTTAATTTTTTGTTTTTGTTTTATGTTTTATGAATATTCAAATCATTTTATCTTTTCTACAATTTTCACTTTCTTTTCATGCATAATATCCTCACTTTTGCCAATTGTAAGCCCTCATTTTCTATGATATCTTATATGTTATATTAATTTTCTTTTATAGTCATTCCGCATTCCGCTTGTTTCAGCGTGATCGGATGATTATTTTTCAGATTCGTCTGTTAAAAATTAAATTAATACATTTTTTTCAATTTACTCTTGTATTCTTGAGTCGGTTGTAGTATTATAGACTCAGAACTAGAACACAGTCTAGTTTTTTGCAAAGGAGGGGGAAAGGATGGCAGAAACTCCTTACATATTTAACATCCAGAAATTTTCAACGCACGACGGCGATGGTGTCCGCACCACGATTTTCTTCAAGGGATGTCCCTTACGCTGTATGTGGTGCCACAACCCGGAGAGTCAGCATTATTATAAGGAACTGATTTTTCATCATCACAAATGTACCGCCTGTGGTCGATGTGTTGCAAAATGTAAACAGGGAGCCAATTCCATCGTAGACGGCAAGATTGTATTTGACCGTTCCAAGTGTACCGCCTGCGGTGTCTGTACCGACTGGTGCATCACAGAAGCCCGGGAGTTAGCCGGTAAGGAATATACGGTAGATGCACTTGTCAAAGAAGCGATGAAGGACAAAATCTTCTATGAACAATCCGGCGGCGGTGTAACACTCTCCGGCGGTGAAGTTATGGCTTCCCAGCATATGGACTATGTGGAAGAGGTCTGTCGCAAGCTCCACGAGAACGGTGTCAGCGTTTTCATCGACACCAGCGGCTACACAGACTATGAGAATCTGAAGCGGATTCTTCCTTACGTAGATGTTTTTCTCTACGACATCAAAGTGATGGATCCGGAAGGCCACAAGAAGTATATCGGCGTTGACAATTCACTGATTCTAGAAAACTTAAAGAAATTAAGTGATGAAGGCGCAGGTCTTTATATCCGGCTTCCGATTATCCAGCAGGTCAACGCAACCGATGAACACATTGAAAGTGTCATCCATTTCCTGAAAGAAAACAATATTCACGCACGTCAGGTAAACCTTTTACCTTATCATGACATCGGAAAGGGTAAATACGCCAGCCTCGACATGGAGTACCATGATGATGAGATGAGCGTACCGGTGTCCGAGCTTATGGAACACTTTAAGTCCATGTTCGAAGAACAGGGCTTCAACAAAGTCAATATAGGAGGATGATTTAAATGGCAGAGAAAATTGATACTTCATTCGTAATCAACACACCAGAAGGTCTGTTAAAAGACAACGACCGCGGATGTACCGAAAGAATTAAAAGACTGAGAAGACGCAGCCATTCCACCCAGCCACATCTGGATCTGGAAAGAGCCAAAATCGAAACCGATGTTTACAAAGAGTACGAAGGTTCTGTATCCGTACCGGTTTTAAGAGCTCTTGTTCTGAAAGAGTACTTCTCTAAGAAAACTCTTTACTTAGGCGATGATGAGCTGTTAGTTGGTGAAAAGGGTAAAGACCCGCAGTGTTCACCGACATTCCCGGAGCTGTGCTGTCATACTATCGAAGATATGCACATCATGAATGACCGTAAACTGGTTAACTTCACCGTTACCGAAGACGATCTGAAACTTCAGGAAGAAGAAATTATTCCATACTGGAAGAACCGTGCAGTCAGAGAACATCTCTTAAAAGCTATGACCCAGGAATGGAGAGACTGCTATGAGGTTGGTATGTTCACCGAGTTCATGGAGCAGCGTGGACCGGGTCATACAGCCGGCGGCAAGAACTTCTACATCAAGGGCTACGGCGACTACAAGAAAGAGATCGAGCAGGCTATCAAAGAGCTTGACTACTTCAATGATCCGGAAGCTTATGACAAAGAGCAGGAGCTTCGCGCTATGGATATCTGCTGCGATGCTATCATTATCTTAGGTAAGAGATATCACGATCTGGCTCTTGAGAAAGCTGCTGAGGAGAAGGATCCGGTCAGAAAAGCAGAGCTCGAGCAGATCGCAGCTAACTGTGCGGTTGTTCCGGAGCACAAACCTGAGACCTACTGGCAGGCACTTCAGATGTACTGGTTTACACACCTTGGTGTTACAACCGAGTTAAACCCGTGGGATGCATTTACACCGGGCCGTCTGGATCAGCATCTGATTCCGTTCTATGAGAAAGATACCGCTGCAGGTACTCTGGATGATACAAGAGCTCTTGAGCTTCTTGAGTGCCTCTGGGTTAAACTGTTCAACTCTCCGGCTCCGGTTAAGGTTGGCGTAACCTTAAAAGAGTCCGGTACATACGTAGACTTCGCAAACATCAACTCCGGCGGTGTGAAGGAAGATGGTACTGATGCAGTTAACGCTGTTTCTTACTTAATCCTTGACTGTATGGAAGATATGAGACAGAACCAGCCGAACTCCAACGTTCAGATTTCCAAGGTTACTCCGGATAAGTTCTTAAAGAGAGCTTGCGAGATCGCTCGTCAGGGCTGGGGCCAGCCGGCATTCTACAATACCGATGAGCTGATTCAGGAGCTGGTAAATCAGGGCAAATCTCTGGTAGATGCAAGAAACGCTGGATGCTCCGGATGTGTTGAGACAGGTGCCTGGGGAACCGAGGCTTATTGGCTGACCGGTTACTTAAACATCCCGAAGTGCTTACAGCTTGCTCTGTATGATGGCTACGATGTAATGTTCAAAAAACAGATCGGACCGCACACCGGCAAGGCAGAAGACTTCAAATCCTATGACGAACTGTGGAACGCATTCAAGACACAGCTTGAGTACATCATTGATGTTAAGATGCGCGGCAACCTGGTTATCGAGAGAATTTACGCAGAAATGATGCCGGCTCCGTTCCTTTCCATCTGTACCGATGACTGTATCAAGAAAGGTAAAGACTACAACGCAGGCGGTGCAAGATACAACACAAGCTATATCCAGGGTGTTGGTATCGGAACCATTTCCGATGCACTTTCCTCTATCAAGTTCAACGTATTTGACAATCAGAAGTTTACCATGAAAGAACTCATCGACGCTATGAACGACGACTTCAAGGGTCATGAGGATATCCTGAACCTGGTTAAGAATAAGACTCCGAAATACGGCAACGATGATGATTATGCAGATGACATCATGGTAAGCGTATTCAACGAGTACAAAGATTATATCACCGGCAGACCTACCACCAGAGGCGGTGTATATCATGTAGATATGCTTCCGACCACCTGCCACGTATACTTCGGTGATGTTATGATCGCAAGCCCGAACGGACGTCTGGCACATATCCCGCTGTCTGAGGGTATTTCCCCAGAAAAAGGCGCTGATATCAACGGACCGACCGCAGTTGTTAAATCCTGCTCCAAGATGAATCACTGTGAGACCGGCGGTACTCTGCTGAACCAGAAGTTTACTCCGGCTGCTATCGCAGGCGAGAAGGGTATTGACAACCTGGCTGCTCTGATTCGTTCCTACTTCGCTATGAACGGACATCATATACAGTTCAACGTTATCGACCGCCAGACTCTGATTGAAGCTCAGAAGAACCCAGAGGAATACAAAGAACTGATCGTCCGCGTAGCCGGATACAGTGACTACTTCCGTAACCTGGATAAACCGCTTCAGAACGAGATCATTGAGAGAACCGAGCAGAGCTTTGGAGGCTGTGGCTGCTGTTAATTGCTCGCAACCGTTTGACAACTCTAATAGTCTTCATTGCATCATATGAATGCCTTCTATGAAAATGATATAGCCCCAAAAGGGCGAAAGCCCCGGCAGCGAAACTGCCGGGGCTTTCTTATTTCTTTCTTTTTCTATCTATCTTCCCATTCTTATCGCAATATCCGATTCCTTACTGTACTTCCGCTCTACTCTGTTATCATTTTTGACCTTCTCAGACAAATAACCGCCAGGACAACTGCCAGTCCGCCTGACAGCACCTTGCTGATCATATAGGCTATTACCCAGTTTCCCGGTATCAGGGATGCTACTAAGGTCATCTGACCGCCTACCACATAGGCGCCTGCAACAGAGAAAGCGGCGTTTAATACTTTTCCGCGCTTATCCATCTTGGAAAACAACGGCAGCATCGCAAGGCTCTGTATAAAGGAAAGGAACAGTCCGACAACTGCCTCCTCATTGATACCCAGGACTGCCCCGATACGCTGGATCGGCTTTTGGAGACGTTTTAAGGCCACCTGCGACAGCACCAGACCGCCGCACGCTGCGATGACCATCCGGAGTACCATAAAAAGCATTTCCTCAATCAAGGCATTCTCGACAACCGCATACTTCGGCATGAAAATTCCGAAGTATGCCACACCAAACAGGAGAAAACTAAAAATACGGATCGCATTTCCGAGGAAAATCATGATCTTCATCGTCAGCGCCGGAACCAGCACAAATGCCGCAATCAGCACCATGCACAGCACCAGCACCGGGATCATATTAAAAAAGAGCTGACGGACAGGCAGACCCAGCATCAGACCTCCGACCGCCAGACCAGACGGTATGGCAATCAGTCCGAAGATGAATCCACGCATCAGCTCTCCTATTTCATCTTTTCGAACAGCTGCCAGAAAGACCGGCAGCTGATATCCGACCGTCATTCCCAGACTGCCTGCTACCATCGCACCGGTAAATGCCGCCAGCGCCGGTGTCGCCGCCAGCTTCTGTGCCATGCCAAGCGCCCCCATATCCGGCGCCAGAAGGCAGCTTGGAATGAGCGCCGGATCAAATGGCATATGCTTTGCCGCCTCCGCAATCGCTTCCGCGTGCGTCTGCACATATGTAACTCCGATCGCATAAAATCCGACCGTGGACATCGCCAGACCGCCCATCGTGGCAAGCCCCTTTTCAAAGTTCGGCATCAGCCCCAGCTTTCCTCCCAGTATCTCATCCAAAAGCCCGGCTGCCGCAAATACAAGCATGATCGCAATGAATATGTTCATAAGACCTACCTCCCAGCTTTTCCCTATTTCTCTATTCCCCTGTTTTCACTTATTTTCCCTCTATCAGGCACATTTCTCTGTCAGTCACAATTCTTTTTTTACCTCACCAGCAGCTGTATCAGCACGCCCCCGATCGTCAGCATCAGTGCTCCGCAGGAACGCGTCACAATCTGTGCAAATGGAAGCAGTTCCATCCGTTTTGCTGAGCACCGCCACATTTCCGGAACCGCCCATGTTCGTCGTACACATCCCCGCTGCGATCGATGATTCCAACGGATAAAATCCCATCTTGATGCCGATCAGTCCGGCGGTCAGTGTGATCGCCCCGACAATCAGCACGACACTGAGCAGATAAAACGGAGTGATCGTGTGTAAAATCGTCTTTAAATCAATCAGCGTCGCCCCGATTCCGGTCAGCGCCGCCGCTGTCCAGCTGTGGATCGCGAACTGTCCCCACTCTCTCGCCGCGTCCTCCAGGCGCTCTGAAAGGATTCCCGTTCCCTTCACAATCACAACTGCTACAATCATCCACGCATACGTCGGTACAATCGAAATAAAATGATGGCAGAGCGCCCCCAGTTCATAAAATGCCATTGAAATGATAAGCCCCGTACATAAGAGTGCGAAGGTCGGTTTCATCGGAGGCTGTTTCTTCACTTCATGACCGTCATTGACAAGGCAGCCATTTCCGGTCAGGGATGGCTTTCGCTCGCCGATATTATTGGCTAAACCGCCAAAAATGATCGCCACGCAATTTCCCAGCACCGTCGCCGGTGCGATCCGCGTCAGGATCTGTCCGGCGTCCGTCCCCAGAACCGACGAATACATTGCCGACAGAGGCACTGCTCCCGCCGTCATGCCGCCGCTCGTCATCGGAATACCGATATACAGGATGCCTTCCAGAAAACTATCCCCCATCACCATACCGAGCAGACCTGAAAGTATCACGCCGACTGCCAGCGATATGACAGCTGTCGGAAGCAGTTTCACCGTTGCGCGGATCAGAAGCCCACGGTCGATATTGAAAAGACTTCCTGTGATCAGCGCTGAGATATAGAAGACCAGAAATCCTTCTTTGTTGACAAAATTGTCCAGGATCTCATGCGTCTGCTCCGGAATCAGCCCCAGCGCCTGGATGACCGCCGCCCCCAGAATACAGATGACCGAGCCGCCCAGGTACGTTTTCACAACCGGTGTATGATTTCCTAAAAAATTGAGTCCCTCGCCCAGCACCATCAGCGCAATCATGCCGCCGACCAAGCCTGCCGGAAGACAGTCCATATACATACAGACCACCACCAGCGCCAAGATGCCTAGATACAGAGGGATGGAAAAACCAGCGATCGTATTAGCTTTGCCAGATATTTCTTTCCTCTCTTGCTGCATTTTTCATTTCACCTCTGAGTATTAATTTCTTCCACAACACTTCTTATATTTCTTCCCAGATCCGCAAGGACACGGATCATTCGGATAAATCTTCTCCACCTTTTTCGCGGTTACCGGTGCTGGCTGGGACATTTCCGGCACCATCGCCGGCATACCGCCGATCATACCTCTCTCACTTAATTCCCACGGTTTATTTCCGCGGTTTTCTTTTGTTCTCGTATTGTTGAACGCATCCATGAGAAGTCTTAAAAATTCGCCCATCTGCTGCTCGCTCTGGAAGACAACCCCTTCTTCATGAATCTTATTCATCAGTTCTGCCGGTGATTTTCCTTCATAACTGCTGGTCCACGTCTCAAAGCACCATCTAGCCGCTTTCTCATACGGCACATCCAATTTTTTTATGAAATAGGACTCCAGCTCCTTATAAGCCAGTACCCCTGCCTCATACCCTTTCTGACAGATTTCATCCAACTGCTGTGCAGACGGAATATAGAATTTTTTATTCTGCTGCTGTTTCAACAAAGCAGTGAGTCCATCACCCTCAAATACCGGAAGATGTACATACAAGCCCCTCTCGGAATAAAGCGGATTCTCTTTCGGCAGGTCCTGCATTCCCAGTTTCTCCATCGGGAAAATGCAGGATTCTGTGATGTCCTCCGGCATTTCCTCCAGCATCCCGATCATTTCTTCGATCGTGCCTTTCACCTTCAATTTGTACAGTTCATACAAAATTTCCAGCGGCGCAATCTCATAATAATCGATAAAGAAGCTGATACACTTCATCAGCCAGCCTTTTTTGTTCTGAACCGCCCGGAATGCCTCATCGTCAATCCCGCCAAAACCCTGTGCAATCTCTTCAAAGACAGTAAAGCAGTCACTCACTTCCTCAAAACTTCCAAGTACGTATTTATATAACTGCATTCCATCCATAATCTCTTCTGCAGAAATTTTCTGTGGCTCGGTACAGGCTTTGCAAAAAAGCACCATCTGCTCTTTCGTCAGGCATGAAAGTCTGCCCCGGAGTGCCTCTTCCGTCGTTAAATATTCTACAATTCGGTCAATCAGGTCATCCTTTTTAAGCCGGGAACAGTTCTTTAACTCGTAGCTTCTTGCTTCGTTTAATAAGTCTTCTTTGGTCCATTCTTTTAAATATTCTCTTAATAACATACCATTTCCTTTTCTCATCTTACATCGTTTCATGCTTCTCTTCATATTTTTTTATTATACTTTTAAATGCACATGGATTGCAAGATATATCGTTACATATTCTGTGGATGCTTCGTTACTGGGCACGTATGCGTGAACAGTAATGATACTTCCCCATATGTTGGAATCAGCATAAAAAAGAATGTGCCTTGGCACATTCTCGCGCCGAGCGCGGTCGCTTGCGACATGTTTCTGCTTCGCGCGAGTGCGCATCCTCGCGGAGCGTTTTTTGTTTCATAGGACGCAATTTCCTATGAAATAAAAAAAGACTCTAAAATCAGTAATAGGACGGGATTCTAATGAGTCCCACACCAATTATTGACATAGAGTCCATAAAAAAGAAGGTGCCCTGGCACCTTCTCGCGCCGAGCGCGGTCGCTTGCGGCGTTTCTGCCTCCCAGCTTTTCAGGAAACAGACTGCATCAATTAAGGATTATGGTAAATAAAGGATTGTCGTAACTGTTCAGTAGGTCTGCGCATTTACTGCGCTGAACGTACGAAAACATGGGCCAGCAGGCAAAAATCCCATTGCCGCAGGCAATTTTTAATGGATTTTTGCGCGTGAC
>ENA-ORVB01001624-ORVB01001624.1-human-gut-metagenome-genome-assembly--contig:-NODE-1624-length-14615-cov-8.15508_pt1 | contig 14615 bp, 8 predicted proteins | sample MGYA00242090_ERZ509231 | MGnify/ENA primary metagenome ERZ509231 (study PRJEB26280, sample SAMEA2338798) | human gut metagenome | biome: human gut; feature: human-associated habitat; material: faeces...
ACTCAACATATACTTATATAATTTTATAATCTATATTTAACTGTTAATACCCTCCGCCCTGTTCCTTTTCAGAAAATCAGCCATCACGTCTTCTTCCATACACTCCCGGATTGTCCGTTCCACTGCGTCTTCCAACGGTTGCTCCTGTGAATACCTTCTTACCTTATCCACAAAGATCATATAATCTCGCATCGGTCTGCATTTTTCGAAAAGTTCCCGACTGTTTCCCATATTAATATTTTTCATTTTTACGATCACTTCCAGATTCGGAATCTCCTGCTTTTTTACAAAAGCATCCGAAAGTCTCAGTTCCCCTTCCTCATCCATCTTCTGTTTTCCATTATAAAATACTACAAACGTAGCTGATGGAAGCGGAAGCATCTTCGTACCATAAATATTCTTATCCTTCACCAATACCGAATACGTGTCACTTGCATAAAACAGACAGCGTAACGGCATATTTGTATTTTTTGTAGACTGCTGCTCAAACAAAAACAACTCATCATGCAGCACATAAGCCACGTCATTTTTCATTGAGAGATAGATCGCATTCTCCAGCGTCACCACCTGAAGTTCACTGGCATCTGTATAATCCGACCTATTCATCGCATTATAAAGCTCTAATAACTTTTCTTTGTCATTAAAGATCATCCGGAATAAACGATCTTTATAATCATCTGCCACTTTCACATTATCCATAAAATCCTCCTGTTTTTCGAGAGAAGGATCTTCGCTTCCTCAGAACCCTCCTCTGCCCTTCTCTTATTTAATTTGCATTGGAAATTTCTAAGTCCGCGAACGCGGTTTGAATCAAATAGATACGGCTGAGTGCCGTAAAGAAAAATATAAAATGCTTGTAATTATCATACCCTAAAAGTTATGTTTCGTCAAATACAATTTGTTTTACAGTCTGATATTTTCAATATTATCTGTATTCATAGACATACATTTATGCACCCATGTCTGGTCCCTACATTCTCTTTTGACGATTGTCCGGGAGATGCCACTTCTTTTTGAGCCTTCTTCAGAGCAGAAAGCTTCATCATATTCACAATAGGTAATTGTATGAATTTTATCCATAATACTTTTCTCACATCTTCGCCGACCATTGAATTCCTGATTCTCAGATCGTTGCCTGCTGCTCACCACGAAGAGGTGTGTGATTATCAGAGCAGCGCAGGGAGCTACCGCTCCCAGCATATCATATTCCGGATAACGCTTATCTCCCATAGAAACAATTATTTGTATTTCCGGGTGCTGCATTACCTTTAGTAACCAACCTCACTTCCATCGCTTCCATTCGCCTTGAATAGCCTTCACTTCCGGCCTTCTCTCCGTTTTTTGCCCAGCCAAGCCAGCCATAATCCTGACAGTGCACACGATAATATATATCATATTTTTCTGCTGCTTCCCCTGTCAGTCGGATCCGGATCGCCTCCAGCTGTCTTGTTCCGTCCGGCTTTCCATTTATCTCACCATTTTCCGACCAGGCTTCCCATCCATCATTTTCAGTATGTTCTATACCGCACGGTTCCATCAATACCGGAAGACAACCTTACGCTGATACCTTCCAGTTTCTTTGATTCTCCTACTGTACCACTTGGTTTTCCATCTGTGACATAGTTTTTCCAGCCTTGTTTTTCCACATATGTTCTATAATAGATGAGTTTGGAGTTTGGATTTACGTAAACGCAAAATGTCAAGGTACTCGCTATTTTGCGTTTACATCTGTGTGTACCAAACATGGATTTCGGATGTGAACTTTCCCACTTTTCAGATACCTTTTGGAATGCTGAGAGGATCCGACAGCATCTCGACAATCCGGTCGATGTGGAAAGCCTTGTCTGTGGAATAAAAGCACTTTCCCTATTTGATGAAGTTATTTGATTTTCAATGTTCAAGGTCACGATCTGTTCGTGGCCTTATTTCAATCCGGCTTCTGCTGAACTGAAATAAGCCCGCGATAATCTGCAGTTTGACCCGATATAATGTGCATCCGTATCATTAACCGCAGAATGTGGCAGGTGTTTTCGCCTTAAATAATCTGCGGAAATCACCTGAGATAATCTGCGGTTTGACACTTAGATAATACCCATGAACAAAATATAATCCCATCCATGCTGGATGTCCTCCTGTATTTTTATTTCAGCCACGCTATAACTTCATTAAAATTGTTTACATATAACTTTTCGAAACTCTTACCATTTTCATCAGACAGAAAGTCCAGAAACTCACTCATATCTTTACGGAATATCTGCCCTATTATTTTTAAATCCACGTACATAGAATGAATACCTCCCGAATCTTTATATTTTCAACACAAAACTTAAAATCTATTATACTTACTCATTAATCCCTCTATTTTTTCCTTATCCAGAAAAATCAAGTTATTCTTTAAAGGGTATTCCGTCACACCTTCTATTATTTTTTCCACTGCATTTTGCGTAAATTTTCCTGAAATCGCAATAATTACTTTAGATACCCTTACTTTATTTCTTGAATACACATCATAATAGGGCATTGAAAAAGAGTCTTTCGCTTGTTGAATCAATTCGTTAATCTCTCCCTGAGTGCCACCAGACACATCTCCATACTTTACCTGCACTCCATAATACTCATAATCATCAAATTCTGTTCTGCGTGCAAATGTAATATCTTTTCCAAATTCCTTGTTTCCATGATTATATTTTACATTCGCAAATCCCAACTTACGAAACAATGAAAGTAATATCTTAATTGTAAATTCATTTTCTTTTGCACAATCATCTATTTTAGAAAACGGAGAACCTAAAGTAATGTCTGTTGCACCTTCTATTTCACCATATATCTGTTCCATATTACTCAGCAATTCACTCATATCATCCGTATAAATTTTTGTACTATATGCCAAATGGATATAAGCTCCATCATCATCATAGTTTTCTAAATGGACATCCCCTACCTCTTTTGAACGCTCTTCTATTACATCCCTTTTTGTCTCCATATATAGTTTAAGTCCTATTGGGCCATCCCAATATTTTCTAGTAATAAGTTCATCATAAATAACCTGAAACTCATTTTTACCAACTTTTACAAAAGTCATAGGAACAGATACCATTATTACTGAAGAATCTTTTGACTCACATACTTCAATTTGAAAATTATCCGGAATATCCTCAACTCTTATTTGTTTTAATACAGCTTTGGGGATAATTGCCCTTTCTTCATCTTCAACATATTCTTCTCCATCTATCACCAAAGAACACATATCATCTTCTTCATTAGAATACACAACCGTTGCCATTTCTCTGCCTCCTAACTTTATATCCATATCTTTTATATCGGAACAAATCATCTCATTTCCCATACTAAAACTCCAAACTATCCGCATTGAGCAGAAAATATTTCATGCCCATAATCACAAATCCTTCCTCATTTCTCCAAGGCTTTTTCGTTCCATTCACTATAACAATCTTCTTAAATGAATCCGGAATATTTCGAAATGAATTAAGTTCCTGCGTCTGCTTTTCCTCAGAGGTCATATCATAAGCCACCTGAATGTAATATCTCTGACTGCCCTGGTTCACTACAAAATCAACCTCTAACTGCTTATGAACCCTCTTTCCTTCACTATTCTTTGCAAATACATCCACAATACCAACATCCACATTGTAACCACGCACAAGCAACTCATTATAAACAATGTTCTCCATAATATGCGTAGGCTCCTGCTGTCTGAAGTTCAGTCTGGCATTTCTAAGTCCAACATCTGAAAAATAATATTTCAGATTTGCACCCACATATTTTCTACCTTTAATATCATACCGGTCCGCTTTAGAAATCAAAAATGCCTCTGTTAAATAATCAATATGGTTAGATATGGTTTTATTGCTATAATTACTGCCTCGTTCACTTTTAAAGGTATTTGATATTTTGGTTGGATTTGTAGGGGCTCCTATGGCAGAAGCAAGAATATCCACCAAAGTTCCAATCTCATCAACATTTTGAATTCTGTTTCGCTCTACCACATCCTTGATATAAACATTGGTAAAAATATTTTTAAGATACTCAGCCTTTTGGCGTTCCACAGAGAATTGTGCTACCTGTGGCAACCCACCGTATATCATATATTCCTCCCAAGCATCATCATAATCTCCATCAAAAGCCGCATAAAACTCTGCAAAGGACAACGGATAAATTCTAATCTCATCTCCTCTGCCCCTAAATTCAGTTACAATGTCGCTAGATAAAAATTTAGAATTACTGCCGGTTACATACACATCAATGTTGCTGATACGAAGCAGGCTGTTCAGCACTTCCTCAAATCGTGGCATAAACTGTACTTCATCCAAGAGCAGATAATACTTCTGGTCATCTTTCATTACATTTTTAATATGATGATAACACTTCTTTGGGTCTCTCAGCTCCTCATTTTCAATACCATCTAAAGCAATCTCAATGATGTGGTCATTATCTACACCACTCTCCAATAAATATTTCTTAAACAACACAAATAACAGAAATGATTTGCCGCATCTCCTGATTCCTGTGATAATCTTAATCATTCCGTTATCTTTTCTTATCTTTAACTGTTCAAGGTATGAATCTCTCTTAATCTCCATAATATAGCTCCTTGTTTTTGTGCATTGCACGATTTTTGGTAATGTTATTTTACCACTAAATTATTTTTACTTCAATAGCCATTACTATTTTTTGTGCATTTGCACTTTTTTATGTAGTAATTATAGAAGATATGTAAAAAGGATACCTACACCATGTACTATAACACGATGTAAGTATCCCTTTTTCTTGATAGCTACAACACAAATAGATAAACTCTCAGAAATTAATCAATCTTTTCTCCATATCTATAATTTGACGTAGATTCCAAACACCACAAATCTTCTCCGTAATGTATGATTCTCGCTTAACACATATTCTTTGCCATTAAGCTTAAACACACTTCCCGGCTCATAATTCATAAGCTGATACCCTGTCGCTTAGCCCGCTGTTGCGGCATTCCATGATGAGTCGGTATTGCTCATCAGCAGTTCGTTTTACAGTCTGCATAAGTGTAACATCCATAATTGTAGTAAAATGCTGGCATATGTGATTACTACTATTAAAATTGTAAGTGTACCTGACACCTGTTACCTCCCTCTTGGGACAAACGGTAATTCAAGTTCTTCCGATTTCTTTTCACCATCCGTGTTTGATGGTTTCTGATCTTCTTTTTCTGTCTCTTCAGTCTTTTCTGACTGTTCCGGTTCCTGTTTTTGAGCATTTTCTGATTCTTCCGTTTTTTTTTTATTAACATTTTTCTCACCATTTACAGTCTCTTCCTGTTTGCTTTCTGACAAATTTTTCGGAGATTGTGGCTGAAGAATAATTGTTTCACCATTTTCATCAGTTGTAACATACTCTCCGGCAGTGTCTGCATCTGACTGTCTTTCTGCAGGTTCTTCCTTTTTCGTATGATCTGTCAATGTGTCTTCGTCTGCATTCATGCCCTGCTCAGATCTCACTTCACCAGCCGCATCGGTCGGTTCACCTGTATTCTGTGATGTTCCTGTTGTTGTGTTATTACTGTTACTTTTTTGGATATCACAGCCACACAAAAGAACAAAAAACATACATCCAATGATAATAATAACTTTCTTCTTTCCCATCCGCTTATCCATTCACCTCAGCCTGATACTGCTTTGCATCCTCCCAGTACTGATACAGCGCCTTCGTCACTGTTACCAGTTTTTCGTCCGGGTTCTGCAGCTTCGATACGGCATCTGCATAGCTGAAAATTCCATAATGCAGCTCCAGACCCGTCTCGTTCTGATTATTTTCACATACCGTAATCGTCATATTCTGATCCATATCGTATGCTTTGATGTCCTTTACCGTCACATAATAACAGGTCTTTCCATTGATCCGCGCCTCCTGTGGCTCCAGGATTACTTTTCCACCGGTTTCGCTTCCTATAGAAAATACATAATCATCCACGCTCTTTCCCGCATCGATCAGGAAATAATTTTTCATACAGATCTCTGATTTCAGGCTCAGAACACTTCCATAATACTGTACTCCTGTTACCTGATCTTCCTGCGTAACCGTGTATTGATAGTTGCTGAAATCTGCCGAATCTATCACTTTATCTTCCTCATTCAGATCAGCATTTGCCGGCGTATCTGTCCGGTAAGAAAATAATTGCTGCGCTGCGGCTCCATAGTTCAGCATCGACTTTACCAGCGCAACAGCAGATCCCGAATATGCATCTGTGTGCGCCAGGATATAATCCGCATATTGCTTTACATTATATGTGTACATCTCGCCCCGCACATCTCCTGCTACCATCTGCGCCTGGATATCCGCTGTCATTTCCTTCGCCGCCACCTTACAAGTAAATACATACGAATCATCCTTTTTCTTTGCCTCACTCACCTTTATCTGCTGCGTATCCCCATTAGGAAGCGAAAATTCCATATATGCATCATCCGCCGCAAATTCATTGGAAAGATCCATGTAAAAATTCACACCTATCGAACCATCCAGTGTCAGTGTATATCCTTGAAGATTTTCGCTGTTTTCTTCTGTTTTGGCGCCATCCGATGTATATGCCTTGATACAATAGTTCTGAATATTCGGTGTGAATCCGGAGCCGGACTGATAAAAACTCTTATAATTGTACAAACTGACCTGGCGCATCCAGACATATTTATCTGTTCCAAAATCCTCTTCTTTCTGGATTGCCGTAGCCTGTTCACAGTCCATCACTGCACGATCCAATGTGACTACTACTGAAAATGTAGTTCCCGGCTTCAGCTCTACGTCATCGTTCAGCGGAATCGTATACACTCCGGCGTAGGTCGTGCTGCCACTTGTGGATGCGCTTTCATGCTTTGTACCGCTGGTTGGATTATATTTATTTCGAATATCCGTATAAACGTCAATCGTATAAGTGACTCCCGCAGCATGCGTAAGTGATAAAGAAACTGCTTTCAGGGTTTCAGAAACTCCATTCTCTTTCTCCGGCACGGTAAATACATTGGCCACGGTAGTACCGGAACTACTTGCATAAGTCTCCAGACCGCCATCCACCTGATAATTGTGATCATAACCATCATCCGTTGTAAGATCAAATACCCACGCAGTATCTGCCAGCGTATATGTCTCGTAAGACATCCAGAAATAATCAAAATACGATCCCCAGCTGTTTCGAACCAGCCATGCACCGTCCTCTGATGGTTTTTCTCCACGCAGAAAATTATCTTTGGAAAAAGTGTCATCCCATCCTACGATCATCACTGCATGCCCTCCACCGCCTCCGGTAGTATTGGCAGTGTCATAATACGCATTATAATCCATTCCATGGGTTGCTCCATTATAATAATGCGTATACATCACCCCTACTGCACCGTGTTCCATGATCTGTCTTTTGACATCTTCCGTATTCTGATGGATATTAATCAGATATGCATTCTCCAGATGTGCTGCATTTTCAGAATAAGCATACTGTTCATCCATACCGGAGCTTACCGTCTGTGCCGCTTTCGTATAAGGTACGCTGCTCTCATTCGTCACACCGATCCACTGGCCCAGACGTCGGACTGCCATCTGATAATTACCACCGTAGTTCAGATAATTTGTATCTGTATTTTCATTATAGTATTTTGCCACATCACCTGCCGTTCCACCCAACGGATCCTGAACAAAATTAAAAGTGAAATATGACAGCTGCAATTCACTCAGATCAGCGCTTTGTGAAAGCTGACCCTTATTGATCAGATCAAATTCTGCAGCACCGATCGTTGCAAATGCCCAGCAGGTTCCATAGGGATTCTGATCCCGGACTGCAGGGTAAAGTGCATTCAGCTGAGAAATATCTGACTGGTAAGAGGCTGGAATCTTTCCACCGGTTCTGCGTCTTGTGCTGTTTCCATGGTATACCGGTGTATTGTGATCCAGATCACTTTCTATATAGCCACCAAGGACAAGGTTATCAGGAATCTGATCCTGTCCGGTCACATCTGCAATCGTTTCCGAAGTTTCTTCTGATGTCTTTTCCGGAACTTCTTCCTGTCTTTCCGTATCCGGCTGTGTGGAACTATCCGCTGACGATATCTGTGCCTCCGTATCTGTTTTCTCTGTTCCAGATTCTTCCGAAACCTCATTTTCTGCTATTTCCTGCCCGTCTCTTTCATCCGATGCAGGAACAGTACTTTCAATTGCATTAATCGATTCTGTACTTTCCTGTGTCAGTGCATCTCCCGGTTCTGCCATCGTATAAACTCCCGGTTGAAGTAAAAGCGCTCCGCTGAGCATAAATGCCAGTATTTTTTTCTTCCCCATACATTTTCCTCTCGTGTATAAAAAAGCACCCGCCAATCAGCAACATGCATGGTTGACGGGTGACTTTTTAATTAATTGTTTTCTGTTACTACAGCTTCCGGAGCGGATGCTTCCTGTTCGGTTACATTCTGCTCAGAGATTGTTTCTTCTGCTGTTTCTGTTTCTTCTTCCGCAGCATTCGGAGTCTCAGATTCTGTATTCTGATCTTCCTCTACAACGGTTTCCGGTACTTCGGTTACTTCCGGAGCCGGAGTTGCTGTTGGTTCTGTGCTTTCGATTGCGGAAGCATCAGAAGTTGTTGGTTCTTCTGTTGGTTCCTGCGCGATTGCTTCACTAGAAGAATCAGTTGCGTTCTGAGAGGATACGAAAGCGGTGTCATCTTCGTCGGAAGTATCTTCCTCCCATTTTGCATAGAAGGTGGTATCTTTTTCCGGAACATAATCGTATATACGTCCTACCGGCTGCGTGTACTCTGCATCCAGATACCAGCCAAGGAATGTTTTATCGCCATTGGATGGTGTATCATAACGATATTCTACTTTATCTCCTGCTTTCACATAGTAAGTATGCGGTTCTTCACTACCCCAGAAATTACCACCGCAAGCATCATAGGTCAGTTTATATGCATCTGCCCATTTTGCATACACGGTCATATCTTTTTCTGGTTTATATTCATACATATTTTCTATTTTGTGCTCATATGTTGGATCCAGATACCAGCCATCAAAAATCTTATGTTCATCAGCATTCGAAGGTGTATAAGAATTTAATGTATCTCCTTCTTTTACTTTCGATGTCTCTGTAGTATTACTCTCATCACCCCAGAAATAACCGCCACACGCATCATAGGTTATGGTGTACTGGTTTGCCCATTTGGCATATAACGTAGTATCTTTGTCCGGTACATAATTGTATGCATCTATTGTTTCTTCGCAATCCGGAGTTAAACACCATCCATCAAATGCCTTTTCATCATGATACGGATCGTTATAAGAAACACCATTAAGTGCTGCGCCTTTTTTCACAAGCCGGTAAGAATACTGGCTGTTGCCATCTGCTCCATTACTGTAATAGCCTTCTCCGGCATCAAATGTAATCACATAACTATCCGCCCATTTTGCATAGAATACAGTATCTTTTTCCGGTACATAACTATATAGTTCATCAACCGGTTGTGTATATTCTGCATCCAGATACCAGCCATCAAACATTTCATGATCATTGACATCTCTGTACGGTGTCCTATAGTTGTATCTTATTGCCTCTCCTGCTTTTACATAAACTTCATAAGTTGTTGTATCGGCATCACCAAAATACCCGCCGCATCCATCGTATGTTACCTTATATGAATCCGCCCATTTTGCATAGATTGTAGTGTTTTTATCTGGTACATAGGAATAAATACTATCCACCGGTTTGGTATAATCTGCATCTAAATACCAACCATCAAATACTTTATGTCCATTAGAAGGCTCATTGATATAAATGCTATTATCTCTGATACTACTTCCTTTTTTAACACTTACAGAATATGTTGAACTATCTGATCCAAAAACACCTCCACATGCATCAAATGTTACCTTATACGCTTCTGTCCATTTTGCATACACGGTCATGCTATTTTTCGGATAATATTCATACATATCTTCTATTTTCTGTGTATAATCCTCATCCAAATACCAGCCGTCAAATGCTTTATAGTCATCTGCAATAGTTGGAATGTAATTGTTTAAATATCCCCCTTCATTTATTTCATCTCTATGCGTTGTTTGGTTTTGATCTCCATTGAAATATCCTCCACACGCATCATAGGTTATGGTATATTTATTTACCCATTTAGCATATAATGTGATATCTTTTTCCGGTACATAATTGTAAAGATCATTTATTACTTCTCCTCTGTCAGAAGTCAGGCACCAACCGGCAAAACCTTTTTCATTATGACTTGGTGTAATGTAAGATACACTTCCAAAGGAATCTCCTTTTTTGACTACCTTATACAGATATTCTGATATTTCACCATAATTCAGATTAAAATAGCCTTCACCAGCATCAAAAGTAATCTTGTATCCATCCGTCCATTTTGCATATAAAGTAGTATCCTGATCAGGTACATAATTATCACCTACTTTATTTTTATATGTACTGTCAAAATACCAGCCATCAAATGCTTTATGATCATCTGTATTTTCCGGAATCTTATACTCCAGCTCCCAGGAAATGTTGTTTCCTTCAGGTACATACATTTCTTCCGTCTCAGGCTGAGTACGGTTATCTGTAAAGTAACCACCACAAGCATCTAATGTAACTTTTACACATTCTGTCCATTTTGCATATAATGTAATATCATCTGTAATAATATAGTCAGAATTAATCTGCTGTGTATAGTCGGCATCCAGATACCAATCCTGGAAAGTTCTGTATTGTGTTCCTGAACTCGGATGTTCTATCCAGTTCCACAGTTCTGTTCCCTTTACTGCATACACGGTTCTGGTTTCGCTGTTGTTGCTAAAAGTTCCGCCACATGCTTCAAACGTAACTTTAACTCCTGTTTCCCATTTAGCATACAGGGTAACATCTCCTGTTACAGTATAATTATAGATAGATTCAACCTTATTGGTGAAGTTTGCATCCGTATACCAGCCAGCAAAAACTTTTGTTGTATCACTGTTATAACAAGATGGAATATTATTTAATTCTTTTCCTTTTCTTACCGTGTACGTTTTAATCTTTGCATTGTTGGCTCCCGGTCCATCGGAGAAATAGCCTTCTCCAGCATTAAATGTAACTGTAGATCCGTTCTCCCATTTTGCATACAGGGTAACATCATCTTTTGGTACATAATTGTAAATACTTGCTACTTCTTCTTTATACTCTTTATCCAGGTACCAGCCGGCAAATACTTTTTTAGAATCATTGCTTTTCGGATCTGTGTATCTCCATCCGATACTGTTTCCTTTTCTCAAAGTATATGTTTTTATTAATGAAATACCTCCAGGACCCTCATCAAAGTAACCGCCACAAGCATCATATGTGACCACGATTCCTTTTTCCCACTTCGCATATAACGTTACATCTTCTGTAAATTTATATGTGGAAAGATCAACTCTCTTATCTTCTGTGCACTCCGGATTCAGATACCATCCGGAAACAACTTTTCCGTCTACAGCAGTAATATTGCTAAGATTCTCGATTTCATGTGGATGCAATACTGAACCGGCCGTATAAGTATTCTTTGTTTTGTCATAACTTCCAAAAGTCCAACCGTTTGCGTCAAAAGTTACATCTACTGTCTTTTCCCATTTTGCATAGATAGTCAGATCTTTATCTACAATATCAAATCTGGTATCTACAGGTTCTGTACACTCTTTATCCTTATACCAACCAACAAAGCGATCTTTGTCTCTGGCATATACGGTTGGAAATCCGACCTGATAAATTTCTGCATTTTTCTTAAATATGCGGGTAACTGTCTCTCCAATATAAACATCATCACTGTCCGCAAAATATCCACCATTCGCATCAAAAGTTACCGTATATCCTTCTTCCCATACTGCATATAAAGTAACATCACCTGTCGGAACATAGCTGTTCAGATCTATCGTTTTTGTTCCATCGGCTGTTAATGCCCATCCAAGCATTACCTTATTGGCATTATTCTCAACACTCGGAGCTCGGTAACTTCCCAGTTCCGTGTTTATCGCCAGTGTCCAGGAAGATGTTGTTTCACTGCTGTCCGCGATATGTCCACCATTCGCATCGAAAGTTACAACATTTCCCCTTTCATATTTTGCGTAAACCGTCATGTTACTATTTACTTCGTAATCCGTAATGTTAACTGGTTTTGTGAGTCCTTTGTCCAGATACCAGCCTGCAAATACCTTTGTTGTATCTTTGCAGTTCGGTGTTGGCTCATAGCCAATCGTTCCACCAGCATTACAGAACCAATATTGCTTGGTTGCAGAATAAGAATAGAAATATCCGCCATTCGCATCAAAGACTACACGGTATCCCTGGCTCCATTTTGCATACAGCGTGGTATCTTTATCCCACATCGTATTATACAGATCCACACTCTGTGTACAGTCTTTGTCCAGATACCAACCGTCAAATACTATTGTTGGATCATTCTCATAATGTGGTTCAAAACTCTGATCTGCTGAGAAGCTTTTTCCCTTTGCTACTGCAAACTGAGCTGTTTCCCCGTATCCATAGATAGTTCCACCATTCGCATTAAAAGTCAATGTGCAAGCCGGTGACCATTTTGCATATACGGTAGTATCTTTTGTTACTTTTATACGATCGCCAGTCGGCTGTGTCAGTTCTTTATCCAGATACCAGCCATCAAACGCAAGTGATTTGTTACGGTTATAGATTGATGTAGAAGAGCTGATATACGCTGTCTTTCCTTTTTCTATCGTAGAAATCTGCGTTTTAACATTTCCACTGAAGTATCCGCCGTTGGCATCATAAGTAAGTGTATATGCCTCTTTCCATCCCGCATATACTACCAGATCTTTATCCATTAATTGTTTTCCGGTGGTTTTGCCTGCTGGTTCTGTGCATGCCTGATCCAGATACCAGGCATCAAAGATAGCACCGTCTTTTTCAGCATAAACCTCATTCAGATAATGAAGCGTATTCTTCTTGACTTTTCTGACTACCTGATCTGAGCCCTGTGCGGTTCCGCCATTTGCATTGTATGTAATCTCAACTGCGTCTGCCCATTTTGCGTAAAATGTATAGTTTTTATCTGGCAAATAAGTTCCTGCAGCTTTTTTCGTACAATCTTTATCCAGATACCAACCATCGAATACCTTTTTCTCATTCGTTTTCAAATCACCGAAATAATAGGAAGCCTGAACGAAATCAGATGTCACTTCTTTATAATCGGTATCTCCGGTACCTTCAAAATATCCACCATTCGCATCATAAGTTACTGTAACTGCATCCATCCACTGTGCATAATAGGTTGTGTTCTTTGTAATTACAGTTCTGTAAATATCACATTCTTCAACTGGCTGTGTCCCTGCTTTATCCAAACTCCAACCACTCAGCGTTTTTGATGCATGACCGAATCCATTAAGATCAAAAGACTCATATTCACCGCTAATAGCTCTGTTCTTCGGAACTTTCGTAGTTAATTTTGACATTCCATCAAAAGTTCCACCATTTCCATCAAAAGTTCCACCATTTCCATCAAAAGTAACTACATATGCATCGATCCATTTTGCATAATATGTAGTATTGGCATCTGCATACCAGTTATTTTCCTGAACTGCAGTTCCGGTACAAGCTTTGTTGTCATACCATCCACCGAAAATCTTCGTATCATCATCAATAACCGGCGTATCATAGTATGTTATCGGCAGATTTTTTTCTACTGTCATCTGTACAGTCTTGTTATGAGTACCATCTTCTTCATTAAAGTAACCACCGTTGGCATCCAGTGTTACTGTATAGATTGTTCCATCCGATTTGCTTGTATTGACAATTTTTACTTCATCTGATGTTACAGAGTTACCCATTATATCGGTAACTACGCATCGAACAAGCCAGCCGTTCCAGCCTTCCTGTGCCTTCTTCTGAACAAAACTGGTTGTTGCACCTTCAAAGTTTGTCCATGTACCAGACCAGGATGGTTTATACTGCCACTGATACTTCAGACCGGTTCCGGTTGCGGTGATTTCCATCTCGATGATGTCACCGGGTTTTTCGAAGGTTAGGGTGGTTGGTTGATTGGTAATTGCAAGTGATTCACCGATCGTCATTGTAACTTCTTTACTCGTTACACTTGCTCCGGTTTTGCCGCTTACGATACATCTGTACTTTCTTCCATCACGGTTGCTGTTCAGTACCACGCTGATCGTACTGGTCTGGCTTCCTTCCTGGGTGGAATCCAGCCATTCATTCTCATGGCACCACTGCCACTGGTATTTCAGCCCTGTTCCGCTTGCCTCTACCTTGAAGGTCGCTGTGCTTCCCTCTACTCCTACGTAGTTCTCCGGTTGCTTCGTGATCTCAAGTTTCTCACCGATCGTCATTGTAACTTCTTTACTCGTTACGCTTGCTCCGGTACTGTCACTTACAATACATCTGTATTTCCTTCCGCTCCGGGTCTTGGTCAGTTCAATGCTCATTGCATTCGTCTTTCCATTCGCCTGCTCAGAATCTGCCCAATAACTTCCGGTATACCACTGCCACTGGTATTTTAATCCTGTTCCTTTTGCTTCAATCTTGAAATTTGCCGTGCTTCCTTCTACTCCTACGTAGTTCTCCGGCTGCTTCGTGAT
>ENA-ORVB01001629-ORVB01001629.1-human-gut-metagenome-genome-assembly--contig:-NODE-1629-length-14578-cov-2.25312_pt1 | contig 14578 bp, 15 predicted proteins | sample MGYA00242090_ERZ509231 | MGnify/ENA primary metagenome ERZ509231 (study PRJEB26280, sample SAMEA2338798) | human gut metagenome | biome: human gut; feature: human-associated habitat; material: faeces...
TTTTTGGCCGGTTCGGCATTGGAGTGATAGAATACGGGGACCATTCCGGTTTCCCCTATTTTTTGCATGACTGCAAGTTTATCGAATTTTGCCATATCTTTTTGTTATTGTTGGACGGATTTATCTTTGTACGCGGCCGTTGGCGGAACCTCCGGCCAAAGCAGCCACCTCTTCAGCGGACACCATGTTGAAGTCGCCCGGAATCGTGTGCTTCAAAGCCGAAGCCGCTACGGCAAACTCCAACGCTTCGCCTTGGGTCTTCATCGTCAGCAGACCATGAATGATACCACCGGAGAAAGAATCGCCACCTCCCACACGGTCGATGATGGGGTCTATGTCGTAATGTTTGGATACGTAGAACTCCTTGCCGTCGTATATCATGGCTTTCCATCCGTTGTGAGTGGCCGAAATGGATTCACGTAAAGTGGAAATGACGTACTTGAAACCAAACGTATCCATCATGCCTTTGAAGATGCCTTTGTAGCCCTCGGCTTCCGTGTTGCCTCCTTCTACGTCCGCATCCGGCTTGAAACCCAGACAAAGTTCTGCGTCTTCTTCATTGCCGATGCATACGTCTACGTATTGCATCAGGGGCTTCATGATGCTTTGGGCTTTTTCGGAAGTCCAAAGTTTCTTGCGGAAATTGAGGTCGCAGGAAATGGTTACGCCGTGCTTTTTGGCTGCAATACATGCCTGGCGCAAGCATTCGGCACTGGCGTCTGAAATGGCCGGTGTGATACCGCTCCAATGAAACCAATCGGCACCTTCCATGATGGCGTCGAAATCGAAATCGGCCGGACTGGCTTCTGCAATAGATGAGCCTGCACGGTCGTAAATGACTTTGGACGGACGCATGGAAGCTCCCGTTTCCAGATAATATATTCCCACACGCTGACCGCCACGGGCGATGAAATCAGTGTGTACACCATAACGGCGCAAGGCATTTACGGCAGCCTGCCCTATTTCGTGCTTGGGCAGTTTGGAAACAAAGTAGGCCTCATGTCCATAATGGGCACAACTTACGGCTACATTGGCTTCCCCGCCCCCGTAATTAATATCAAAAGTGTCTGTCTGTACAAAACGAGATTGTCCGGGTGTGGACAAACGGAGCATGATTTCTCCCATCGTTATTATTTTTCCCATACCTATAGTTTTGGTTATTATCAGTCTTGTTTTTTGCTGTTAACCCACACAATTTTTCTCTTTGACATGCAAAAATAGATATTTTTTCGGTGAAACGTTCTTTTTTACGGAAAAATAATTCAAAAAAACGAGTTTTTATTTTTTTCATACCGTGCAGACCATTAAAATAATGTATCTTCGTGACGTTTTCTATCTCGAATAAGAAAGAGTATTATGTGGGAAGTCCATTCGTCTGATAAAATCAGAATTAAAGATATAGCCGAGCGTTCCGGTGTTTCGGTGGGTACGGTAGACCGTGTGTTGCATAACCGTCCCAATGTATCGGGCAAGGCGAGAGCCAAAGTGGAGACTGTATTGAAAGAAATCAATTATCAGCCTAACATGTATGCCAGTGCTTTGGCATATAACCGTAAATATACGTTTTGCTGTCTGCTTCCCGATCACGATAGAAATGCTTATTGGACCAGCGTGGAAAAAGGTTTGCAGCAGTGTATTCTTAATCGGGGCGATTTCCACCTTTCGTTGATTACGGAGTATTATGACCAGTTTGAAGGTAGTTCTTTTGCCGCTGCCGCCGAGCGCATTTGGGATAAAAAGCCGGACGGGGTGGTCATTGTCCCACAGAATTTCGATGTGACCCAGACATTTTGCCGCCGGTTGCAGGGGCAGGGTATTCCCTTTGTTTTTCTGGATTCCAATGTTCCCGAGATAGAGCCGTTGGCTTTCTTCGGACAAGACTCCTTGAAGAGCGGTTATTTTGCCGGGCGCATCTTCATGATGCAGGCAGGGGAACATGCCCGGCGTATTTTGTTGATGAAGCTCATGTCGAAAGGACGTGTAGCTTCCCGCCAGCAAGAGTACCGTGAGGTGGGTTTCAGGGAATACATGACGACATATTATCCGGATTGCGAGGTGGTGGAACTTTCCCTGCAACTTGACGGAGAGGACGGCTACGAAAGTCGGATACGTACGTTTTTGGATGAACATCCGGACGTCCGGCATTGCATCACGTTCTGTTCCCGTGCTTACATTTTGGGTGAATACTTTCAACGTAACGGCTTGAAAGATTTCCATTTGTTCGGCTACGACATGGTGGAACGGAATGTGGAATGTTTAAAACAGGGCACGATTGATTTTCTTATCGCCCAGCATCCGTGGAAACAGGGCTATAACAGCGTGAAGGCCCTGTTCAACCATATCGTATTGAAGAAAGCCATACAGCAATGCAATTACATGCCGCTTGAATTGTTGACGGCTGAGAATTATATTTATTATACGGCCGACGAGAAATAACAGGCCGTCTACATGTAAACGTTGCGAAATGTCTATAAATGGAAAAAGTGTGGCAGCCATCAGTCCGCTGCTCGTTTTCGTGGTCCTTTATCTCGTGACCAGCATTATCGTTCGGGATTTTTATAAAGTACGGTGGCTTTCATGGTGTCGTCCGTTTATGCGGTCGCAACCATGCGTGGCGTTCCGTTGGAAGAGAGGGTAAAGGTGTATTCCCAAGGTGCCGGTTCGCCGAACCTTATGCTGATGATATGGATTTTTATCCTTGCAGGAGCTTTTGCCGCGTCGGCCAAAGCCATGGGGGCTATCGATGCGACGGTAAATCTTTCCCTGCAACTTTTGCCGGACAACCTGCTGTTGGGAGGTATTTTTCTGGCAGCGTGCTTCATCTCGCTTTCCATAGGGACTTCTGTCGGTACGATTGTGGCGTTAACGCCTTTGGCGGCAGGTATCGCCCGTGAGACGGAAGCCGGCCTTCCGTTGTTGGTGGCTATCGTAGCCGGAGGGGCTTTTTTCGGCGACAACTTGTCGTTTATATCCGATACGACCATCACGGCAACCCGTACGCAAGGGTGTAAGTTGAGCGATAAGTTCAAAGTCAATTCACAGATCGTTATGCCTGCGGCAGCCATTGCGTTCGCATTGTATATCTTTATGGGAGTACATATCCACGCACCGCAACAACTACCCGAAGTGGACTGGATTAAAGTGGTTCCTTATCTGGTGGTGCTGGTTACGGCCGTCGTGGGAGTGAACGTCATGGTAGTCTTGGTGCTCGGGTTGGTATTGAGCGGTGTGGTTGGTGTTTTTACGGGTACATACGATTTGTTCGGTTGGTTTGCTGCCATGGGAGAAGGTATCACCGGAATGGGGGAACTGATTATCATTACGATGATGGCGGGCGGACTGATGGAAATCATTCGCTACAACGGAGGTATAGATTATATCCTGCACGCACTGACCCGGCATATACGTTCCAAACGCGGGGCGGAATTAAGCATAGCGGCATTGGTGAGCGTTATCAACTTGTGTACGGCTAATAACACCGTGGCCATAATTACGGCGGGGCCGCTAGCACATGACATAGCCGGAAGGTACGGAGTGGATAAACGTAAAAGCGCGAGTATTCTGGATACGTTTTCTTGTTTTACGCAAGGGCTGATTCCATACGGGGCACAGCTCCTGATGGCTGCCGGATTGGCATCCATCAACCCGATAGACATCATACCTTATTTATATTATCCGTTTATCATGGGAGCCTGCGCGCTGCTGAGCATTCTGTTCCGTTACCCGAGAAAGTATTCCTGACAAGGATGAATGCCCGGTCGGATTGCGGGGTAGAACTATTAAAAAAGAAAAAGCCGATGAATGCTGAATTAAAGGAAAATGCCGGTCTTCCGGCACATATATTATGGACATTGGCCATCGTGGCCGGTATTTCCGTAGCGAACCTGTATTACAACCAGCCGCTGCTGAACCTTATGCGGGCCGATTTGGGCGTCTCGGACTTTCAGGCCAATCTGATAGCCATGATTACGCAAATAGGATATGCGCTCGGTCTGCTCTTCATCGTACCGCTCGGCGATCTGTACCGCAGGAAAAAGATTATACTGGTCAATTTCTTCCTGCTTGTCTTTGCCTTGCTGACTATGGCGCTGGCTGAAAATATTTATACGGTTTGGGCAGCTTCTTTAGTGACGGGTGTTTGTTCCATGATTCCCCAAATATTTGTTCCCATCGCTTCCCAATACTCCCGCCCCGAGCATAAGGGTCGCAATGTGGGAGTGGTCATTTCCGGTCTGCTTACCGGAATATTAGCCTCCAGAGTGGTCAGCGGTTGGGTTGGAGAACTGTTGGGATGGCGCGAGATGTACTTTATTGCCGCCGGACTGATGTGCATCTGTGCCTTCGTCGTCCTGAAGGTACTTCCCGACATACGTCCTACGTTCGAGGGGCGATACAGTACTTTGATGAAATCCCTGTTTCACCTTCTCCGGGATTATCCGGCCCTTCGCATTTATTCCATACGGTCGGGATTGGCCTTCGGAGCGTTTCTGGCGATGTGGTCATGCTTGGCTTTTAAGATGGGAAACGCCCCGTTCTATGCCGATAGCGATGTAATCGGCGGATTGGGGTTATGCGGAATCGCCGGGGCACTCACGGCTTCTTTCGTAGGGAAATATGTGAAACGTGTGGGCATACGTAATTTTAATTTCATCGGTTGCAGTCTGATTTTGTCGGCATGGGCTTCATTGTATTGGGGCGGAAACAGTTATGCCGGTATCATTGCCGGAGTCCTGCTTATCGACATCGGTATGCAATGTATCCAACTCAGCAATCAAGCCAGTATCTTTGAACTGTGTCCCTCGGCCTCCAATCGTGTCAATACCATTTTCATGACCACTTATTTTGTCGGCGGTTCCATGGGGACTTTTCTGGCCGGAAGTTTCTGGCACGTCGGCGGATGGGCAGGTGTGACCGCAGTCGGCATCTTGCTGACGTCAAGCTCGCTCGCCATCACATTGTGTTCCAAGAAATAAGAAGGAGTTTCCCCAATAGGATTATTCTTCCGCCCAGTCATCCGACGGGCTGAAAGCCTTGTCGGCAAAAAGCTCTGCCAATCCCGATATTTGCTTCAGTCGCAGAAGTTCGTCTTTGTCCATCCCTATATTGCGTATGATCCAACTGTCCGACATTCCGGATTTGGTCAGTTCAGACACGATGTGGCTCATCAATTCCACCGAATGCATGCCGCGGGCCCGGTTGTGGCGTATGGTAGACGCCATGCGCTCCGAAAGGTCTTTGTCGATGACAGAAACAGGAAGCAGCCCCTTCTCCCGCTCATAGATGCGTGGCGAGGTTTTCATGACCTGGTAACGATGGAATCCGTCCACGATTTCATACACGTCTTCGTCTTTCCGGTAATAGCATACGCAGGGCATGGTGTAGCCGTCTTCCCATATCGAAAGTTCCAGAAGTTTCATTTCAGGAGGAGCCACTATGTTAGGGTTATATTCGTTCGCCACCACCTTTTCGATGGGCACCGCGATAATATTGTATACAGGGCTTTTATATTTGTCCATGTTCTAACGATTTATATTTCTTCATTACTCTTTCTCGCTGTTCTTTTTCCTGTTTGGTTTGTGCAAATCCCATGTATTTGCACGTATGGTCGTTTTTCAATATACAGATACACATGCGTTTATAGGTCGGTATCTCTTTAAATTCGGGGATGTCGATGTCGTCCAGATATTCCATTCTTACCGGCTGCTTGTCCGTATGGTAGGCCGTTTTCTCTCCGAGTGTAAAATCCACACCGGCTTCGCGTAACTTTTGTATTGTCTCTTCACTCAAGCATCCTCCCCGCTTGCGCCAGAAACGGATGCTTACGTCCAGTTTGTTGAGATAGTTCTGCCGAGTGGATTCTGGGAGCGTGTCTAAGAGGAAATACATATATTCTTGCCAAGAAAAGCCGGGAGGACATTTAATCATCCTCCACCCCATTGCCATGGTACGGCCATACATACCTGCGAAGTTTACTCCGTTGACTCGGCCTAACATTTTTCCCCAAGTGTCCGGATCGATGATACGATAAACTTTCAACGCCGAGATGGCTTGGGAAATAAACGGACTGGCCACACGCTGGTGAGCGATAGGAATTCCGGCCTGATAGTACAAGTCGTACAAATGGTTGTATGTCCATTGGAATTTTCCGTTGGCAGTCCAGATATCCGTGGTTTTCCAGTCGTAAATGGGATATGCGTTGTATATGTGATGGTCGAGCCTGTGAGTCCATTTATAATATGCCAAACGTTTGTAGTTTCTGTCACTGTGTATGCTTCTCCATCGGTTGAAACTCTCTTGCGTGCGTATTCCCACCAAGCAACAGACACGCTTGCATTTCTTTTGCATACGTAACCATGGGGCAAAAAGGTGTTGGAAATCATAGTCCCATAGTTCCTCGTTGAAAAAGTCGAAGTCTTTGGCCGTATAACAATCTTTGGGCTTTTCCCGAACCCAGATGTCACGCTTGCTCTCCTCCCACGGACGCCAATAGGATTGGTACATGGAAGTGCAAGTGGAAACTTTAAAAGGAACGCAACAGTGGTATACCTCCAGAATATCAGGATGGGAAGCCATGGTTTGTTCCACATATTCCGTAGTTTGCCGGTACTGTGCCTCGTAATCCATGTGGAATACTCCAAGTTTCCGGCCCGGTTCATACTTTCGGAGGTAGTCGATACATAAGTTTAAAAGCACGCTGCTGTCCTTACCTCCGGAAAAGGATACATATACATAGTCGAAATAATCAAAAATGATTTTTAATCTCCGTTGCGTGGCTTCGTATACATTTAACTGGCGTATCATATTTCAGGGACAGGAATATACTCCATTTTATCATAAAGAGTCAGTTGTTTATCCGTTCGGAAATGATTTTGACGGAAAGGCTCCGTATGACGTTTATGCACCAAGGCCGTCAGTAAAGAGTCGGTTCCTAAATCGTCGATGACACGATGCAACAAAGCATCAATCGTTTCCGTACGGTCTCCTTGTATGTAGTAATTGTCTATATGGTAACTCTTTTCATTTTTCTTCAAGGGGATGAATCCGACGATTACTCCATCCGATATGGCGATATACCACAAGTAACGGTTGGAGGTTTTAAAGGGATAATTATTGTTCTGTCTTAAAATGGCCGGGTTCATGACCAGCGGTCCCACAAGCGGATACAGTCTGGCATCCACCCCGTTCAAACGCATTATCTCCATGCTTACAGGTAATTTTGTCCAACGTTCACTTATTTCCTTTTATTTTCATTCTTCCGACTCGAAAAAGTCGATATCTATTCGTTTCACCTCAAAGGTGTTGGCAGTAAACACCCCGATATTATAATCTATCATGTATTCACACAGTTGATTCCCATCTATCAGCACAATTTTGATATTGTTCTGCGGTTTAAATTCCCGTGCTCCCCGACTGAACGAGGATGTGGTAATGAATATCCCTTTGGTGGCTCCTTTGCCGGCCAAAGCACCGACAAATTTTTGTACTTCGGGACGTTCCACTACGTTATTCCAACGTTTAGCCTGGATATAAATGTTGTCCAGACCGAGTTTATCTTCTTTGATGATACCGTCTATGCCTTCATCCCCACTCTTTCCTACGTTTAAGGAACCGCCGTATCCCATCGCTACCAGTAATTTGATAACCAAGGCTTCGAAGAAGCCCGGGTCTTTTTTTAAGATACGCTCCAACAAATCTTGCGCCAGTATATTGCGTAACTTCTTATATTCCTCTTCCATGATGATGTCCGGTGTCTGTATGACACACTCAGATTCCTGTTTGGAGTTCCGCTTCGGTTCACTGTTTCTGTTGGATAAAGCTATCCATTCCTTATAAGCCGGATAGTTGAAAAGCAATTTCATATTAATATGCTCCGGACGAGTTTGCAACAGGCGCAATCCCGCCTCCGTAATTCTATATTGTGCACGTTGAGGAGTTTCCAGCAAACCGGCTTTTTGCATGTGGGTTTTGGCCCATCCTACGTTACTTCTGAAACGCGTGGTCCTATTGCTGGGTAACATTTCCTTTACATCGGTTTCCGTCAGATGAAACTCTCTGATAAGTGCGTTTTGTATTTCTGTCATTGAATGGACGCTGCCGTCTTCTAATTTCCGAAGAAAAGGCAGCATGCAGGATTGGAAGTCCGGTATCATTGTTTATCGCTTGTTATATAGTGTCCAAAAGTACGAATATTTTTTCAGAAATCCATCGTATTTTTGCTACAAAAAGCATTTGTCTTATGATTTATCGGTAAAAGCGATATGTTGCGTAAAAGGCGGAAGCCGACAAGAGGTAGCCCGGTACGGTTCCATCAGAAAATTGCGTTTTCATTTGCCTCTGCGCCCGCCTTTCACTACCTTTGCATTCATAACAGGCTTTTGGGATGAAATACGGAAAGATGAGTATATATATATACGGCCTTGCTTTTGCCATGGCTTTTTTATGTGCATGCCGAGGTGAAGATGGAGGTTGTTCGTTGTCCTTTCAGCAATTGAAAGTTGAGAAGACCGTACCATTGGACAGCAGCGAACACTCGCCTGCATGTAAAGTTATCATAGAGGCGGACGAGATAAACGACACGACCCGTGCCGCCCGGAACATGAACCGGACCATTGCCTTTCATCTGTTTGGAGGAATGCACCGTTCGTTCGCCTCGGCTGCCGATTCGTTCTGTCTGGCGTACGCGGAGCAATACCAGAGAGATTTGACCGATTTGTACAAAGCCGACTGGCAAAGCGGCATCAACTCCTCGTGGTACGATTACAAATACCGGATGGCCACGGAACACAAAGACGGGCTGAACGGATATTTGTGTTATCTGATTCATAAAGTAAAGTACGAGGGAGGAGCACGCGAGTACCGGGAGGAGCAATGTTTGAATTTCGATACAGAAACGGGTGAGTTGGTGAAGTTGGAGGACGTGTTGCCTCCTGCTTCCTTGGCCTTGCTTCCTTCCCTGCTGACAGAGGAACTCCTGAAAACGTACGGTTGCCGCAACCGGAAGGAATTGCAGGATAAAGGCATACTGCGGCTTACCGACATTTACATTCCCTTGAATTATGAACTGGGAAAAGAAGGTATTACTTTCATTTACAATGCCGACGAGATAGCTGCGTACGAAGTCGGGGCTATCAGGCTGACTTTGCCGTACAGTAGGTTGGAAACCCATACGAAATAAAAAATAAAGATATATGGAGCTGATTTTAAAATACTTTCCGGAACTTTCGGAAAAACAAACAGAACAATTCCGTCAGTTGGACGTGCTCTATCATGATTGGAATGCTAAAATCAATGTCATTTCCAGGAAAGACATCGACAATCTGTATGAACATCATGTATTGCATTCCTTGGGAATTGCCGAATTCACTCGTTTCAAATCCGGCACTGAGATTATGGATTTGGGGACGGGAGGCGGATTTCCGGGAATACCCCTCGCCATCATGTTCCCCGACTGCCATTTCCATCTGGTGGACAGCATCGGTAAGAAAATCAAGGTTTGCATGGAAGTGGCTAGGGAGATCGGGGTGGAGAATGTGACTTTCCGCCATTGCCGGGCAGAGGAAGAGAAGGCCAAATTCGATTTCGTGGTAAGCCGTGCCGTCATGCCGTTGGCAGATTTGGTCAAGATTATACGCAAGAACATTTCTCCCGTGCAGCACAACGCCATCCCCAACGGCCTTATCTGCCTGAAGGGGGGCGAATTGGAGAAAGAGACGAACCCGTTGAAGAACCGCACAATGGTTACCCCGTTGAAAGAGTTCTTTACGGAAGAATATTTTGCCACCAAGAAAGTGGTGTACGTTTCACTTTAAAAGTATAGGAAAGATGCTGGACATAAAAAAAATTCCGGTAAACATGCTGGAAGAGAACTGCTACTTCGTGAGCGACGACACCCGTGAAGCCGTCGTCATAGATTGTGGCGCCCTTACCGACGACGACCGCAGGCGGATTACGGATTATATTGAAGACCATCGTTTACAGGTCAGGCACCACCTTTGTACCCACATGCACTACGACCACTGTTTCGGGGCCGCCTTCATGTGGGAGACCTTTCATGTCGGTCCGGAGTTCAACCGGGCGGACGAACCTATATATAAAGGTATGGGAGCGGAGATATTCGGACCGTTGGCGCAGGTGATGAAAGAAGGGCTTACTCCGGCGGCTGCACGTTACTTGACGGAGGGGGATGACATTTCGTTCGGACATCACACGTTGACCGTCCTGAGCACTCCCGGACATACCCCCGGAGGTATTTGTTTTTACTGTGCCGCAGAAAAAGCCGTATTTGTCGGTGACACTTTGTTCTATTGCAGCGTTGGACGAACGGATTTCCCCGGCGGGGACAGTGAAGCCTTGTGCGAGAGCGTCAGGAACAAGCTGTTTACACTGCCGGAAGATACCCGTGTCTATCCCGGGCACGGGCCACACACTGAAATCGGATTCGAGAAAGCCCACAATCCATATATAGGATAATCGGCATCTTTCGTTTGTAGACATTTTATACGAACTTGTTTTTATTGGTTTTCAATCTCTTACGCATCCAAAATCACCTTGCGCCAAACGAAACGCCGTTCTGCGGCAAACGATTTTTCATTCTGCGGCAAATGAAAAACCGTTTGCTGCAGAATGATTTTTGTATGTAAGTTTCATCATGTCGCGGTTTAATTCAAAAAAAACTCTCTTCCGACTCACGTCGGAAGAGAGTAACAACACAAACACAAAATAAAACACGACAAAACTATTGTGCACACTAACCTGTCTTAAATTATTTAAAGCGTGATATTCCCGACTATTCACATATTGGAAATACCAACTGGATTAATGCGCAATTACGCATAAAGCGTCTTCTGTGTCCTTTATTTTATTTACATTATTCCTTTTTCGCGCAATACGCATTGCCATTTCCAAGCGGAGGCCAACACGTCCTCCAACGGAGTTTCGGCTTTCCAACCCAACACTTTATTGGCTTTGTCCACATTGCCCCACACCTTTTCGATGTCACCGGCACGGCGTCCTACGATCTTATAATTCAATTTCACACCGGTAGCTTTCTCAAAAGCATTAATCAATTCAAGCACGGAAGTACCCGTACCCGTACCGATGTTGTAAACCTCCACCGGTTCGGTAGTCTGGTCTTCCATGATGCGCGTCATGGCGCAAACATGTGCCTTAGCCAAATCCACCACATAAATATAATCGCGGATGCAAGAGCCGTCCGGCGTGTCGTAATCGTCTCCGAACACACTCAATTCCTTACGGATACCCATGGCCGTTTGCGTCAGATAGGGAATCAGGTTCTGAGGCACACCGTTCGGCATTTCGCCGATAAATGCCGTGGGATGTGCACCGATCGGGTTGAAATAACGCAGCAAGATAGCCTTTATCGGAGAACCGCTCTTGATGGTGTCCGCGATGATTTCTTCGTTAATCTGTTTGGTATTACCGTATGGGCTTTCCGCCTTTTTGATGGGGGTCTCCTCTGTCGCAGGTAGCACATCCGGCTGGGCCGTATACGGTACATGATGAAGAGAAGATGATACCCTTCACATCATACTTCGGCATCAACTGCAACAGATTAATCAGGGAAACGATATTGTTATGATAATACAGCAACGGTTTCTGTACGCTTTCACCTACAGCCTTGCTCGCTGCAAAATGAATGATACCGCTAATTTTCGGATATTTTTTGAATACGGACTCGGTGGCGTCGAAATCGCGCAAGTCTACTTTCTCAAAAGCCGGACGAATGCCGGTAATCTTTTCGATACCATCCAATACATCTTCACGTGAATTCGAGAGGTTGTCCACGATGACCACGTCATAACCAGCCTGCTGGAGTTCCACCGTCGTGTGTGAACCGATGAATCCGGTACCGCCTGTCACTAAAATTGTCTCTTTCATATTAGTAAGCTTCGATTTTTTGTTTTTGTAACAGTAGCAAATGTACTAAATTTAATTATACGTTGTATAATTTTAGGCTATAAAAAACCGATACGACCTGCATTTTCTTTGCAGGTCGTATCGGTTTTGAAAAAACGTGGCAGATTAGAGGCTCAGAAATGCCTTCAATCCGTTGTCTACTCCACTGAAACCCATAAATGCCATGGCCAATAGACCGGCGGTGACTAACGCGATGCTCATGCCCTGCATCCCCTTAGGTACGGACACGAGGTTGAGTTGCTCGCGGATGCCGGCGAAAATGACTAAAGCCAGTCCGAAGCCCAACGCAGTGCTTAGGGCATACCATACGCCCATCATCAGATTGAATTCCTTTTGGATAACCAATATGGCCAAACCGAGGACGGCACAATTGGTAGTAATCAAAGGTAGGAATACCCCTAAAGCTTGGTAGAGCGAAGGGGAAACCTTTTTCAGGATGATTTCCACCAGTTGCACCAATGCCGCAATGACCAGGATAAAAGCTATGGTCTGCAAGTAGCCGAGGTTGAGCGGATTCAAAACATAATACTGCAACAAGTAAGTCACCAGTGTGGCGAGCACCAAAACGAACGCCACCGCGCCCGACATGCCTAAGGCCGTATTGATTTTTTTGGATACGCCGAGGAACGGACAAATACCGAGGATTTGTGACAACACGACGTTGTTGACAAATATGGCGGTAATGAAAACGATTAAATACTGATATATTGCTTCCATATTGTTCTAAGTTTACAAATTACGCTTTCTTCAGTTTGTTCACAATGGCAATCAAGTAACCTAATACGATGAAAGCTCCGGGAGCCAACACGAACATCAGCATGCCGTAGTCTTCCGGCCAAACTTCCAGACCGAAGATTTTACCCGTTCCCAAAATCTCGCGTACGGCTCCGAGGACAGTCAAGGCGATTGTGAATCCTAACCCCATTCCCACTCCATCGAAAAACGAAGGCACCACTCCGTTTTTACTGGCAAATGCTTCGGCACGTCCCAGAATGATACAGTTCACCACAATCAAAGGGATGAACAAGCCCAATGTGGCATAAATGTCGGGTACGAATGCCTGCATGCACATTTGCAAGGCGGTTACGAAAGATGCGATAACGACAATGAATGCCGGAATACGCACCATGTCGGGAATCAAATTCTTAATTAAAGAAATTACCACGTTGGAACATACGAGCACGAATGTTGTGGCCAATCCCATCGACATACCGTTCAATGCGGAAGAAGTCGTACCCAAAGTGGGACACATACCCAGAAGAAGTACAAACGTCGGGTTTTCTTTGATGATACCGTTCATCAACACTTTAAAATTATTCATATTACGTCCCTCCTTTCTTTAATGAATAGAATCACTTCCGGTTCCGGTTGCGTTTTCCACCCGTCCGGCCTGTACGCTGGCTCCGCTCGCTGCATCGCTGGTATTTCCTTTAAACGCCTGATAAGCGGCATTCACGGCATTCAGGAAAGCCCGGCTGGTAATGGTAGACGCCGTGATGGCGTCGATGTCTCCGCCGTCTTTGGATACGGCCAGTTCCTTCTCTCCCGGATTCCGTCCGATAATGTTGCCCTTACCGCCTTCCTGGAACCATGTGTCGGCTTTCACACCCAGTCCGGGGGTTTCCACCGTAGCCAGAATCGTATAGCCCAGAATATTGCCGTCCTCGTTGAAGCCTACCAATATTTCGAGTGGTCCGCCAAACCCATTGGTTACAGCTTTCACAGCCGTTCCCTTGTCGGTTTTATAGAGAGTATAACCGTTTGCTTCAACCGGTTCTTCCACTTTCAAATCACCGGGTTGGCTTCCCAAAATCACTTTTTTGATGCCATCCTGCAAATTCTTTGCGTTGATTTCGGCAATGGGGCCTTGTGTCACCTTATTAATATAAGCCAAAGTCCCGCCGGCTATGAGGGAAATGGCGGTCAGCACCAAGACCATATTGAGTAATGAAGACTCTAACTTTTTCATTTTTTTACGACCTCCCCGAATCTTTTAGGTTTACAATAGGTGTTAATCAACGGCGTAAAGGCGTTCATAATCAAGATCGCGAAGGACATGCCTTCTGGATATGCGCCGAAAGTACGAATGACTACGGTGAGAAGACCTATGGCCACTCCATAAATAATCTGCCCCTTCGCTGTCATGGGTGAGGTCACGTAATCCGTAGCCATGAAGCAGGCACCCAGCACCATACCGCCCGTCAGCAACACTGTTACAGGAGACGCATAAACGGGGTTGTACAGATGGAGCAGTCCGGCCAGTACGAAGACGGTAGCCAGAATGGAGACCGGAATGTGCCATGTCACGATGCGCCGGGCCAACATGTAGGCCAACCCTATCAATAAGGCCAAGGCACTCACCTCGCCCAAGCATCCCCCGGTCTGCCCTACGAGCATGTCGATGGCGTCCGGCAGTTTCTGAAGTACGGAGGCATCTCCGCTCTTGATGGCTTCCTTCATGACGGCCAGCGGAGTGGCACCCGTTTCGGCATCAAGGTAAGCTGCCATTTGTCCGGGCACAGGCCATGTGGTCATCTGCACCGGAAATGAAACCAGAAGGAACACGCGCCCCACCAATGCCGGATTGAAGGGATTACACCCTAATCCGCCGAAAGTCATCTTACCGATGCCGATGGCTACC
>ENA-ORVB01001638-ORVB01001638.1-human-gut-metagenome-genome-assembly--contig:-NODE-1638-length-14537-cov-5.31681_pt1 | contig 14537 bp, 12 predicted proteins | sample MGYA00242090_ERZ509231 | MGnify/ENA primary metagenome ERZ509231 (study PRJEB26280, sample SAMEA2338798) | human gut metagenome | biome: human gut; feature: human-associated habitat; material: faeces...
TCTCTTACCGTTCAGCTAAGAGGCTGTCTCGCGACAACGAGGATGCATTATAGACCCTTATTGATGGCTGTCAACATTTTTTTTAATTTTTTTTCGTCGACTTTCTCTATATAAGCGTCATTACCCCCTTCGATAACGGCTTATTTATGCCGATTTTTTCATTTTACTTTTTTCTAAAATTAGAAACGAGAGATACCTCGCATTTTCGGATTTTTATTTGATGCTTTATTAACAGGCATCGATTTATATCCCGGACGATATCTATCGTATTTCTCGCGAGACTCTCCCGTTGCTCAGGCAATAAACGGTTTAAAGCTCCGAGCCAGCTTTCACATTCTTCCACCAAAGAGCAGCCTCCGCCCCAGGCGTACGTATTATCTCAGGCGGTAAGTACCCGGGATGGTACTTTTCCTTAATGTAGTTAAGCTCTTCGCTTTCCACTCCCTGAATAAGATCGGCTAAATAATTACCGAGGATCGACGCACGGGTAACACCGGATCCGTCGGAAGTTGTGCCTGCATATATATTTTCTGCAATTTCGCCGAATAAAGGCACGGTATTGCCGGTAAAAGCGATTAACCCGCCGTATTCATATTCAAATGGCACGTGCGTAAGCTTAGGGAAGCGCTTTTCAAATGCATTACGCAAAAGCGGCTTGGCCTGCTCAAAACGTTTCTCCGGAATATTAAGTCCGTTTGAAGGTGCATAGGCTATATCAGTACGAACGAAGATACGATTCTTTGAGGTAAAGCGCACGGTTGCACCTGCAGGATGCGTCGCCACCACTCCCCAGGATTTAACCCCCGCAAAGTCCTTTAATTCTTCCTCATTAAGCTCACGAGTCATAGCTCCGAAGCTTTGAATAGCCGAAACGTTTCCTATGTCTCTGCCTCCGAATCCGCTGTTTTTTATAAATGCGTTAACCGTAAGGATGATCTTTTTAGCCTTTACCTTATGGCCATCCTTTAAAACAACGTAGGGAGATGCTCCCTCCTTAACCTCAGCCACTGGGCACTCCTCAAAAACACTGACGTTATCAGGAAGAGCCAAGGCCAATCCGCGTATCAGTTCGGCTGGATTATCAAGAGCACAATCCTCGGTAAAAATAGCTTCGGTATAAAAATCAGTTCCCAAGCGACGGCACAATTCCTCACCCTTTACCCAGCTGTATTTGATCCCAACCTTGTCATAAGCCTCGGATAGAGATTTGAGAGCCTGCTCGTTTCTCTTTTCCCTGACGGCGTGATACATACCGTCCCAGGAAAAATCAAGCTGCAACTTATTTTCATCGATGATATCCGTGATCCGCTTGGTAACTATGGCATTTAACTTATTGAGTATGCGCTGATCGTCCAAAGTGAAACGATCAAAGCCAACTAGCGAGGTGGTAATTTGAGAAATATGCAAAAAACCGGCATTACGTCCCGAGCTGAAGGTCCCTACCTTAAGGGCATCAAAAATCGCTATTTTGGCCTTAGGATCATTATGGGAAAGGCGGTACGCTGCCGTCACGCCCCCGAATCCAGCTCCTACGATCACATAATCGTACTCATCATTAATATTTTTATGATCATCAAATGCCGCATTCTTGTTGCTTGCAGTTTCAAACCACGGATTTACACCCGTATCCTTTGGAAAAACAGTAAACTTAGCCATATAAATTTCTCTTTCTAAGACTTAAACAAAAGTCCGTGCAAAATATCTATGAAAATCAGATTGGCATCTTCAGCAGATCTTGCGGATTTAACCGCGATCTACAATTACGAAATCAAATTCGGAACCGCTACCTTCGATACTCGAGAAAAAAAACTGTCCGAACGCAAGCTCTGGCTTGCAGAACATAACTGTAACCACCATCCTCTGCTCGTTGCCGAAGAAAACGGAAGGCTTGCAGGCTATGCTTCACTCTCCGCCTACGGCGCAAAGGATGCCTTTGCTACCACTGCCGAACTTTCCGTATATGTCGATCCCGATCACCGCGGCAGGGGAATAGGGCGATCCTTGATCGAGGCCTTAATAAAGGAGTCCCGCAGGGACGGCTTTTTAAAGTTGCTCATTTCCGTGATCACTTCCGGCAATGAAAGAAGCATCGCCTTGCATAAAGATCTCGGATTTATATACCGCGGCTCAATTCCCGGCATTGCCTGCAAATTCGGACAAAATCTTGGGATCGATATCTATACCTTGAATGTTAACGATGATTAATACTTAAATACCGGTACGGTTCCCTTGTGGTATTGAATGATGAGATCCGCAACCTCCTTGGTTCTGTATGCCTTCAGCACTTCCTGGAATAAAGGATCATCTTTACGATCCTCGCGCGCTGCAATCACATTGATATAAGGATTTGAATGATCAATTTCTCCGGTGCCGTCTGAGAAGATTGCATCCTTAAGCGGATCGATCCCGTTATCGAAGCAATAATTGTTATTGATGATGGCGGCGGTAACATTCGGCAACAGGCTGGGAAGATTTCCCGCATCCGCCTCATAAATCTTTATGTGCAGAGGATTCTCCGAAATATCTCGTACGGAGGGAGTATAGGACGAGGGATCCTTAAGCTTGATAAGCCCTGCGCTTTCCAATACCTTAAGGGCTCTGCCGCCGTTGGTCACGTCATTGGGGATGGCAATGGTGTCGCCGTCCTTAATTTCTTTAATCGATTTAACCTTTTTTGAATACACACCTAAGGGCGCAATCACTGTTTCGGCGATCCCGACGTTATGGAAGCCCTTCTGCTCATTTTCGGCCTTTAAAAAAGCTACATGCTGGAAAGCATTCAGATCAATTTCACCGTCATGTAAAGCTCTGTTCGGCAAGGTGTAATCGGCAAATTTGACGATTGTAAGCTTAATACCCTTTTGAGAGAGCAGCTTTTGCACATGCTCCCATTCCTCGTTATGCTCGCCGACCAGACCGAGCTTTACTTCCTTCACCGCCGCGGCTGCAGGCTGGCTTACGCTCTGCTCTGCAGGAGTTTCCTTTCCGCAACCGGAGATCAAGGTTGCAGCGCCGATAATTGCTAATAAAGCTTTTGATTTAAAGTCCATAATAATGTCACCTCGTTAGTATTTGTTTTGGTTATTTACTCGTATATTTTTAGTGAGAAAGTCTTTTTATAAAGAAGTTGCCCACAGCCTGAATGATCCATACCATCAGAAGGATCACTAGCACGGTTACGTAGGTCACATCGGTCTGTCCGCGCTGATGCCCGTAACGTATGGCAAAATCGCCCAAGCCGCCACCGCCTATGGCGCCCGCCATAGCGGTCAAGCCGATCAGACTTACGGATGTGATCTGAGTTACTCGTATGATCGAAGGAATGGACTCCTTGAGATAAACGCGAAATATGATCCCCACATCTGAAGATCCCATGCTTTTGGCCGCCTCTATCAAACCGTGATCCACAGAGGACAAAGCGCTTTCTACCTGACGCGAAAAGAAGGGTACGGTCCCCACAACCAACGGAACCATGGCTCCGACTGTTCCGATGGCAGTTCCGGTAATAAAGCGTGATACCGGGATCAAAGCCGCAAGCAGGATCACAAACGGAATGGAACGAAAAATATTTACCGTTCCGCTTAAAAATGCGTATGCACGCGGACTTTCCAGCAGGGCTCTGGGAGAAGTAACGGCTAAGACGGTTCCGAAAAAGAGACCTAAGGCAAAGGCAACGATCCCGGCGGTTACAAACATATATACGGTTTGCTGCACGGCAAGCCACAATTCATCAGGTTTATTCATCACATTCGGGATGATCCCGTTTAATAACTCAAGCATTTGCCAGCACCTCTACTTTGACCTGTTTGGAACGCAGATAATCCAAGGCTGCATCAATGTTACTTTCCTCTCCGGAAAACACCCCCACGGTTCCGCCTATGGGAGCACCGTCAATCAATTCAATATCCGCAAACATAATATTCATATTAATCAGAAATTTATTTGAGACAATTGAGATTAAAGGCTCCGAAACCCCTTGTCCCGTATACGACAATCTCACAAATTTCTCGCCGGGCTTGAGATCTAGCACCTGCGGATACCTTGCAGCAATCAAATCGGCTTTGGACAAATTGGAGGCGGCCTTTAAGAATGAACGGGTCACGTCACTTTTAGGATTGGTAAAGACTGAGAAGACATCCCCCTGCTCCACCACTCGTCCTTTTTCCATTACTGCCACGCGATCGCATATGTCCTTGATCACCGACAGCTGATGGGTGATCAATACCACCGTCAAGTTCAGCTCTTTATTGAGTTTCTTGAGTAATTTCAGTATTTCGGTGGTGGTTGTAGGATCCAATGCCGACGTGGCCTCGTCACAAAGCAAAACCTCAGGATCCCCGGCTAAGGCCCTGGCAATTGCCACTCGCTGCTTTTGGCCGCCGGATAATTCGGAGGGATAATTATGTAAACGATCCCCAAGCTCCACCAAAGATAAAAGCTCCTTGGCTCTTTCCAGACGCTTTTTTTTCGGAATACCTCTGTACTGCAAAGGATAAAGAACGTTTTCAAGTACCGTACGAGAAGCCATTAAATTAAAGTGCTGAAAAATCATACCGATTTTGGAACGAACTTCACGTAACGCCGCAGGCTTAAGGCTTGTAAGCTCCAGAGCCCCTACCTCTACACGTCCACCCTCATCCGGACGCTCCAACAGATTGATACAACGCACCAAGGTAGATTTTCCGGCTCCCGAATAGCCGATCACGCCGAATATTTCACCGTCTTTAATTTCAATGGAAGCATTGTCAACAGCTTTGACTGCAACCCCGCCTCGAAAATACGTCTTGCTGATGTTTTTAAGGATGATCATCTACAAATTCCCCGCACCCTTTTTACATATAACCGAAATAGCATGCAATGCAGTATATGAGTAATTTTCTATATTGGCAATAGTGTTATTAATATTTCTTATATATATTTGTATATTAAACATTGTTTTATTTAGACTTTTAATAGCTAGGAAAATATATATCATAAATATTTTTTAATGAGAATTAGATAGTTATTTACAATACTGCATCAATATTATTTAAGAATACTTATAACAAACGGACTTTGAACATAACAAAAAAAATTGAGCGGAAAGAGCGTCATAAATGCAATGCTAGGGAGGGGTGGGTTTGCCCGGCTCGCGACCGTCATTAACCATCTGTCAAGACGGATCCTGAGAATGATAGAGAAAATATGGGGATGATTTATCCCAACGCCTTATAGGGATCTGCAGGGCTGTGGAATGGGCGTCGGGACAGATTTAGTAATCGGAACTAGATCGCAATATATCTTTGCAGCAGACTCTTAATATTCTGTTCATCAAGGGACTTTAATATGCAACTATTCATTCCTGCATCAACGGTCCGAGCCCGCATATGCTCAAATAATTGGTCCGTAACTCCGATGATCGGAACACTACGAGCATCCTCTCTGTCTAACTTGCGTATCCTTGAGGATGCCTCACAGCCGTCCATGATCGGCATACTCAAATCCATAAGTATGAGGGATATTTCATTAGGACGAGAATTTGCAAAACTCTCCACTGCTTGTTTCCCGTCGACAGCTCTTATGATCTTAAAGCCGTAGCCGGCCAGTAAGAACTCAATCTCACCTAAGTTTACCTCACCGTCTTCTGCCACCAATACCTTATGCCCTTCATAGGAAATGGGGGTTACCTTCTCTTCATCAAGGATCGTAAATGGCAATCTTATGGTAAACGTACTGCCCTCATCCTTTTTGGAGGCGAAAGTTATGACACCGCCCATAGCATCTATCAAACGCTTTGAAACAGACAGCCCCAAGCCTAAATTGTCTTCCTTAAGATCGTCTGTTTTTACACGAGCATACTCCTTGGTCAATGGTTCAAAAGCTTGCTTTTGAAATTCTTTCCCCATGCCAAGTCCGTTATCGCAAATCACAAACTCAAGCCACAGCTCCCGTCCGGATGATATGTACTCTCTACAACTTAAAACGACTTTGCCATTGCTGCGATTAAAACGAACGGCATTGTCCAAAAGACTCAGCAGGACCCGGCGCAGGTACAACTGGCATCCCTTCACCACACTTCTGCGTCCCGTATACGGATCATATTGTAAATTCACGCCGGCTTTTTCTGCTTCGACCTTCACCGTATCAACCACATCCTGCAAAAGGAACCTTACGTCAAAGATATTTTGATCAAGTGAAAGATCCTCATAATCAAGTTTTTCCTTGATCAGGATCTGATTAAAAACGTGCAAAAGCTTATCCGAGACCTGAGCCATCTTGTCAGCATAAGCCTTGAAGTAAACGGGATCATCCGCTTTATGCTTAGCCTCGGCGGCCATACCGTGCAAAACATTTACCGAATGACGTACATCAGCATTAAAACGGATAAAAAATTCTTGTTTTGACTTCTCAGACTCCTTATTGCGGCGATCACTTAATTGAAGCAACTGAAGCAGTTCCCGCTCGCGACGCCTTTCTTCATCCACATTGCGAACCAGCAACACAAAAGACGGAACGGTATGATTTTTTTCTCGTTTAACCGGTATCAAACGTATGCGATGCCAAATGCCGTCGTGATCCTCAACCTCGTAGGAAATCGATTTATGCTCCTCAAGCCTTTGCCTTAGATACTCCGGATTTAAAAAATTTTCCGTCTCCTTTCTTTTTTCATTTGCTACATAAATATGCATCAACGTATCGATCAAGGAACGGAAATTAGGTTTTGAAGGAAATAAATCTGTATGTCTGTTTTGAAGCCTGACTATATGCCAGCGATGATGGTCGGCGTCGTAAAAAAGCACAGTCTCGCAGATCTCGGTAATTGCCTCGATCATTTTTTTAAATTGCATCCAGTGAATTGAGGTGCGCCTTTCAAAAATGAACCTCATGATAAGCAGCACTATACCGAACAGTCCGAGCAGGCTGACACATAAGAGCATGCAATTGGTACGTGTTACAAAAATCTGTTGCTCGGGGGCAAAAAGGAAGAGCTTATGATTTACATTGCCGCTGCTTAGAGCGTACCAAATCTCGTTTCCGTATCTTAAAGAGATAATCTTGCCCTGGGTCCCGCTTTCTCTGGATAAATACTCGGGCAGATCGTTGTAGTTCGTATTACTTGAATAAACAAGCTCTCCGTTTCGACCTTTAACGAAAAACATGCCACAGTAGGGATAGCGTCGTCCCTGCAAAATATCACTTAAGCCGAAGCTCGTTCCGTCTAGGAAATCGTCCCTGTCGTAAATAAAAATTAATCCGTGTTGATCTCCTCGATTTGACACGACGGTATTGTATACAGTTCCATCGATTTTAATGTTCTCCATCAATGAGCGTGAGGCTGTTTTTGTCAAATCAAGACCGATATGATTATGCGAGAACTTATCCCAAATGGAACGAGCAGCTACGGAGCTTGCGTATTCTATTGAGCCGTCCGCGGAGATCAGTACCACACCCTCAATAAATTGTTTGGCCATAATATTTGATAACGCAAACAGATCTTCTCTTTGGTGGGATTCAATATAATCGAGTACATTTTGCGAGCGCTCTCTTAGCTCCAGCAGATTGTGAGCATTTCGCTCAGACAAAAGCTGATCAAAATGAGCACAAGTTAAGACCAAAGCTTTCATGCTTTGCTTGAGTTCTTTTTCGGCATTATGAAGAGCCAGATCGGTTCGCAGGGAATATGTGAAGGTCAAGCTTACCGCACATACCAAAATAAATCCCAACAGCATTATCAGATCGTAGACTCGAGTCATTTTGCGACTTATGTACATGTCGATCCCGGATATCTTTTAACTAAAGTGATTTTTTGCTTGGCAACTTTTCAAAAAAGTTATGAGAGGAAAAAAATAATCTGTTGATTTCACCAAGAATAGCAGTTAAAGCAAAATGCACCGTACATAAAAAAGACCCGCATCTGCGAGTCTTTTTCATCTATACAGGAAAAATTACTTCTTGTAACGACGAGCCAAGTTGTCAAGACGCTCATTAGCACGAGCAGCGGTGGACTTGACGAAAGCAACGTCGTTAGCGAGCTTGGACTGCTGAGCCTTCAAAGCGTCAACATCAGCAGCGATAGCGTCGATCTTGGCCTCAAGAGCAGAATTGTCAGCGCAGCCAACTAAAACGGTAGCACCTAAGGCAACAACGCCTAACATAGCCTGAAACTTGTTCATTTTAATCTCCAAAACTGTTTAAACAGAGAATAATCACAGGACGCTATTTCTGTCCCGTGAACAATGCGTATTTTAGTACGAATTTTTGACAGGATACACATTTTTATAGATTTTTTTTACATTGATATATTCGCAAGTTAGATTCTTGCTCTGATAAAACCCTTTTTTTGACACTGTTTTTTTTGTGAAAAGAAAGTTTTTTCCAATTATTTCAGCGATTTTCTATACCAGAATATTTATTTGAGATCTTTTTTATTGGGACAAAAATAAATAATCGAGGTGATAAGGATTATCATGAAAAGTGCCCTATTCTAAGGCAAACGGAGGAAGCTTTAACGCAAACTCAAACAGACTTTCTAAAACCTCGGCTTCAGGGATCTGTTTTTTTTCTTCCGACTCAGGAGCAATAAGCGCCAAATTTTTTACTCCGAGCAACCGCGGTCCCTGCAGATCGCGGGCTCGATCTCCGACGGCGGCGGAGGTTTTAATGTCGATATTCAGCTCTTGTACGGCTTTTTGGAACATCCCGGGCAGAGGCTTACGACACGAACATTTCTTTTTGTATTGCTCAATTTGAGCCTCGGGATGATGCGGGCAACAATATACGGCGTCAATACGGGCATCATGCAACTGCAGGCATTGCTGCATATAGGCGGTGGTACGTAAAAAATCCGCCATCGTATAGCGTCCGCGAGCAATTCCAGACTGATTGGTACAAAGCACCGTCAAGTAGCCCTTGCTCTTTATCAATGCAAGGGCATCCTTAACACCTTTGAGAAATACGAAGTCCTCAATGGGACCTACATATCCTGTGTCTAGGTTAATGACTCCATCGCGATCCAAAAATACCGCAGCTTGTCTTGGCGTTGCGTAATGCATGTCAGAGAGATTTCAGCTTTTCCTCGTCCAGCATGATCGCAGCGCTGTCGGTTATTTCTGCCCCCTGTCTTAATATCGACGAAGCTATATCCTTGGCCTCGCTTAACGAATGCAATTTGTATGAACCGCACTGATAGGGATTGGCCGCAGGGATCTTGAAGTCATCAGACAAAGCCGTTATGTCCTGCATGGAAGCCAAAAAAGCCTTACGCACGTTTTCTCCGCTGGGATTGCCGATAAGACTCATGTAAAAGCCGGTCTTGCATCCCATGGGGGAAATATCAATGACCTCCACCTGTCCTTTTATATTAATGTGATCGCGCATAAACCCCGCAAACAGGTGCTCAAAAGTATGCAACCCTTTTTCCGGCATCATGCCGGTATTGGGACGTATGAAGCGCAGATCCCAAATCTGAATGTCATCACCCTTGGGAGTTTTCATAACCTTAGCAAGACGTACCGCCGGTGCTGGCATAATAGTGTGATCAACGGCAAAACTATCAATAAGAGGCATGCTTTCCTTCCTTCATATTTCAATATAGGTTGCACTGCAAAAGCTGTGTTCTGTATGCAGAAGCCCTTTTTACGACTTGCAAGGCTGCATCCTGCATCCAACTTTTCACCTTATAACTTTCCAAATTGTATCCTTCCCATCCTTCCCGATAGCAAAGATATTGACCGTATGCATCCGACAAGGCTACACCGCATTTCTTCAGGCTTTTATTCATGTACCAGCCGATAAAATCCAATGCGTCACCGAAATTTCTGCGATCGCAGAAGAATGCTCCCGCCTCCTCTGCGTATTGACGCCAAATCTCATCGGATACGGTTAAATAGCCCTCTTCCTCACCTTTAAATTTGGAAAACACCGAATCAATAGGATCATTTTCGCGCATAACAAGCCCGTGATCCTGTGCCATTATTGCCACCGCGACATGAATAGGGATCCCATAGCGTTCATGTACCTTGTGCGCGGCCGCATACCAGCTGTCCTTTTCCTGAAAAACGCCGCACAGATCTTTGGGATTGCTAGGCGGTTCGCTTGAGCAACCGCTACATAAGATAGCAATTAATAATGCAGCAAATTTAAAGGCGTCAGAAAAATGATGCATTAAATGGCGTCCTCTCCTTCCTCACCGGTGCGAATGCGTATAACTCTTTCAACGTCCGACACGAAGATTTTTCCGTCGCCGATTTTTCCCGTATGTGCTCCCTTAATAATAGCCTCGATGCAGAGATCGGCATCTTCATCCTTAACTACCAATTCGATTTTGGCCTTGGGAAGAAAATCGACAACATACTCAGCCCCGCGATACAGCTCGGTATGCCCTTTCTGGCGACCGAAACCTTTAACCTCAGAAACGGTCATGCCTGAAATTCCCTGAGCACTCAGGGCCTCACGTACGTCATCCAATTTGAAAGGTTTGATAATTGCGACAATCTTCTTCATTTTGTTTTCCCGTTTGTAAAAAGCCCCGAACTAAAGGGGCTATTTTTCTTTAATTTAATGGCCGTATTCTAACAAATTTCCATATCGGACAAGCCTAATGCTTATGTATCATTTTTTCGCTTTCCAATCTGTTAATCGCCTGGAGATTTACTGACTTTTTTATGTCAAAAAATCGACAACAAAACCGTCACTGAATTTTATACATTGATATATATCAGTTTTTTATATTGGCACAATGAATGCATATAAATCATCAACCACGAATTAAACATCGGAGGATATTAAAATGGAACAGAATAACAACGCATCACACATTCTTAACGTTATCATGGTTTGGCTTACCTGCTCGACCGTTGCGCTGATCTGTATTCCTTTCGAAGTTTTCTCCGCAGAATTGGCCGAGCGCATTAACGCATGCCGCAGTTACTTATATTTAGCCGTTATTTTCGAGCTGTCCAATTTCGCCGCCCAATTTTGCGTAAAAATCTACAATTCCGTTCGCAACAGCAAAAAGCAAAAGGAAATGGTGCGCGTAATTAGCAACGAGGTTGCAGAAATGGATTTTTCTGAACGTGCACTGTTGCGTGAATTCGTTTTACAAAGACGCTCCGAATTAAAACTCCCTGCAAACGAACCCACCGTATGCCGTCTTATAAACTCGGGAATACTCGAGAAAGTCCCCGCAGGCGACGACAACGGACATATTCTGTGCTCTATTTCACGTCAGGCCAGGCCCTTCATCACCTATCGCATACTGGGACTTTCCGTATCGAAGATGAGCTCCGAGCAGATCTCTCAGATCATGTCCGAGCGCCCTGCCTACGCTAAACCGGAAATAAAGATGCGTCGTGTATATCGAAGCGGCAACTTCAGAGCCGCCTGATCCGCACCGTGATCTTTTTAGCCCCGGCTTTGAGCGGGGCTTTTTCGTTTTAAACGATCCACCTCGTTCCCTCCCTCCAAACAACATCATTTCCGTTTAGTACCGCAAAAAGCAAAAAACCGCATAAACAAGCCGTTGACCGCTATTTACAAATTTAATCTTATAGGGGTTGCATGGGGATCGTTGTCGTACAACGATAGAGATCATCGGTGTGTGTTTGGGGGAAGGATCAGATCAAGGAGGACTCTATGACCGCCCTTTTTAAGTGAGCATAGACATTATGACTTGTCTGCCCAATGACGCTTCTCTAGACAATTTTGATTTTAGCGTTTCAACGGTTAAAGAAGCCATATTGCGTAAGTTAGCCGAATGCAGATGGATTGAAGAACACAGGAACATCATATTTCATGGTGATCCTGGGCTTGGTAAAACCCACCTAGCCTGCGCACTTGGAAGACAAGTCATAACAAGCTTATAGCAATTTATTCGCATCTGCAAATAAATTGCTAACGCTCAAGGGAGTCAAAGGAGATGCGACAATTTTTTTCTCCCCATCCTACAAGGGCCCCCCGCGGCCGCTGAAGAAAATGCCGAAAATAAACGTAAAACCTGTGACTTTTTAATGCACTGCAGCAACCGACATGACCAAAAAAGTATGTTACGGCTCGGTATTTTTTATATAGCTGCTACACTTGATACTTAAGAGATAAGTGTAAATTCAGGACGCAGACTATGGCTCAGGAAGCTTCTTTTATCTATAACAGCAAATCTAAAAATGTGTATTCCACCCTGGTAAGTCTGCTGGAAGGATGCTCGCAGTTTAAAATTAGTGTGGCCTTTATTACTTATGGTGGTTTGCAGATCCTATTGGATACTTTAAAAGATCTTGAAGAACGTAAAATCAAAGGTGAGGTGTTAACATCAACCTATCTGCACTTTACTGATCCCAAAGCCCTGGAAAGACTGTCCTCCTTTTCAAATCTGAAATTAAAGATCTTTGTGCCGGGAGCCGATTACGGTTTTCATACCAAAGGCTTTCTCTTTAAAGACAGTAAAAGCGATCCTGCCTGGACTGTTCTCGTCGGTTCATCAAATCTTACGGCCTCAGCTTTAAAATGTAATATGGAGTGGAATGTTCTCCATTCAACCTCAGCCCCGGTAAAAGACGGTGATAAAACTTTTTCATCAAACATATTAAAAGAATTCGACAGATTGTGGGAAAGCGAATTTGCCAAAGACTATTCCGCTGCGTTTTTAGACTCATATAAAAAATATTTAATAAATCATCCGAAGCCGTTCTCAGAGAGCAAAGAGCTTTTCACATTCGATGAGTGTATAAGCCCCAACCGCATGCAACAGGAAGCCATTACAAAGCTGGAAAAATTCAGAAATTTAGGTCAGACCAAAGCTCTGGCCATTGCTGCTACTGGCAGTGGTAAAACATACATGAGCGTTTTTGATGCCATGCAGTTTAAGCCTCGGAAACTTCTGTTTATTGTGCACAGAGGTGAGATCCTGTCTAAAGCAAAAGGATCTTTTGATAATGTGATAAAAGCTGTGGATGATAATTACAGCTCCGGATTTTTTAATGCTAAAGAAAAGAACAAAGATGCAAAATACATTTTTGCATCCCGTGATACTTTAGCCGATCACTTTACTGAGTTTAAAGACGACGCCTTTGATTACATTATTGTCGATGAGGCTCATCACGCCACCAGCAGTTCTTACAGAAAAATTTTAGATTATTTCAAGCCCAGGTTTTTATTAGGACTTACTGCAACTCCCGAAAGATCAGATTCAGGAGATGTATTCAGTCTCTTTGATAACAATGTTGCCATTGAAATCAGATTAAGAGATGCTCTTGCCTTTGATCTTATCTGTCCGTTCCACTACTTTGGTATTACCGACGCTCAGGGCATTAATTACGATCGGTTAAAAAAGAAGCCGGGGGATACCGGATATCTTGAGGAAGTGGCAAAGCTTCTGATGGTAGGAAAGCGAGTTGACTATATTATTGAGAAAATGAAGTTTTACGATCATGACGGTGATGGTAAGGCTAAAGTTTTAGGCTTCTGCGCAACCGTTGAACACGCACAATATATGGCAGATGAGTTCAACAGAAGACTCGCTCCCGATACTCTTGATCACGCAGTGGCTCTATCAGGAAACGACTGCACTGACATAAGACAAAGCTATATTGCAAAACTTGAGGATGACCGCTCTCCTTTGAGCGTCATCTTTACAGTGGATATTTTTAATGAAGGTGTTGATATTCCGTCGGTAAATACAATTCTGATGTTAAGACCCACCGCATCCTCCATTATCTTTGTGCAACAGCTAGGCCGCGGGCTTAGAAAGCTACCGAATAAAGAGTTTGTAACCGTCTTAGATTTTATCGGTAATTATCAGAAGTCATTTCTAATGGCCATCGCCTTAAACGGAAAGAATAACTACGATCGAGACTCGCTGAAGGTGTCCGTTGAAAATGATTTTTCTGATATTCCCGGCAGTACCCATATCCACATGGACAGGATCACTAAAAAGCAGATTTTAAAACAGTTGGAGCATGAAAAGTTCTACGCTTTAAAGTATCTTAAAGACAACTATTTCAGTTTTAAAAAGATCAACGGCAATAAAGTGCCTATGCTTACTGATTTTCTAAAGCAGGACGGCGCCTATGATCCCTTAAACTTTACCAAACCCACTGCTTACAACACCTATTTTGACTTTGTAAAAGCTGTTGAATCAAAAAACGATCCTACCGTTTTAGCATTTGATGAACCTACGGGTTACTGCCTGTTAAAATTTGTGCATAGGTATCTGCTTCCGTCAAAACGCCCTTATGAGCTTGTGATTTTAAAATCTCTGATTGATGCCGATAACTTTACCCTGCAGACTGCTGTAATAGAAAAGAAGCTTGAAAAGTACATCGATAACCCATCTGCAGATACCTTAAATCATGCGGTAAATGTCTTAACAGGCACCTATTTTGATAAAAATGAAAACAATTCCTATGGAAATATCAGACTTTTAAAAGATAGAGACAATTTATCTTTGAGGAAGTATGTAATTGAGTTTTTAACCTCCGACAGTCCTTTGATTTCATGGGTTCATGATTGTTTACCGCCATTAAATCAGCCAGTGTCCGACAACTTTCAGCCAGCTGATCTTT
>ENA-ORVB01001639-ORVB01001639.1-human-gut-metagenome-genome-assembly--contig:-NODE-1639-length-14535-cov-4.57721_pt1 | contig 14535 bp, 8 predicted proteins | sample MGYA00242090_ERZ509231 | MGnify/ENA primary metagenome ERZ509231 (study PRJEB26280, sample SAMEA2338798) | human gut metagenome | biome: human gut; feature: human-associated habitat; material: faeces...
CTCGATTTCGGGGTGTTCAATCTGGTATTGTATGCCGGCTTGTTCCTGATGGTGGGTGAAGTGTGTAATATGATTGGTGTGGCGCTGGCTGTGCCTCTGTCCATGAAGTTTGGAAAGAAGTCCACTTATATCATTTCGCTCGTGTGCCTGGTAGTGCTCAGCGTGCTCTTCTTCTTTGTGCCGAATGACGGGCTGGGATGGTGGCTGATGATGGTTTTCCAGGTGCTTATCTCCATTTGTACCGGTATCGTATCCCCGCTTATTTGGAGTATGTATGCCGATGTGGCCGACTATGCCGAGCAGAAGGACGGTACGTCATCTACAGGGCTGATATTCTCTTCTGGCTCTATGGCACAGAAGTTCGGCGGTGCATTTGCTGGCTGGGCAGTAATGGCGCTGTTGGCATTCTTTGGTTACAACACTGCAGAGAATGCTGTGCAGACGCCCGAAGCGCTGGATGGCTTGAAGTATCTGATGAGCTTTATTCCTGCTGCGATAGCTGTACTTTCCATTCTTGTCGTATTCGTCTACCCGTTGAACAAGACGCGTATGGCAGCCATCAATGCAGACTTGAAAAAGCGTCGTGAGAACCTTCAGCAGAATAACTTATAACTTAAACTCATAGAATAGTGGATATCAAGAAGATGAAGCAGGAGATGGAGGAGGAGTTGGTCTCCAATATCCTCCCCTTCTGGATAAACAGAATGACGGATGAAGTGAACGGCGGCTTCTACGGCCGTATCACGGGTCGAGAGGAGGTGAAGCCCGAAGCTGAAAAGGGGGCCATCCTGAACGCCCGCATCTTGTGGACCTTTTCGGCTGCATACCGCTTGCTGAGGAGGCCGGAGTATCTGGAAACGGCTACGCGTGCCAAACGCACTCTTATCGACCGTTTCTACGACAATGAATTTGGCGGAGTTTATTGGTCTCTCGACTATAAAGGCAATCCGCTCGATACCAAGAAGCAGATTTACGCTTTGGGTTTCGCCATCTACGGGCTGAGTGAATATGCTCGTGCCACGGGCGATGATGAAGCACTGGCATATGCCATCCGCTTGTTTGAGACGATTGAAGAGCATAGTTTCGACCCCGTGAAGAACGGTTATTGTGAAGCCTTGACCCGCGAATGGGGAGAGATAGCCGACATGCGCCTCAGCGCCAAGGATGAGAACGAGCGCAAGACGATGAATACCCATCTGCATATTTTGGAACCTTATACCAACCTTTTCCGGATATGGAAGGATGCTCGTCTGGAGAAGCAGCTTCGTAATTTGATAGGTCTTTTTACTGAACGGATTCTGAATATCAAGACCGGCCATCTAGAATTGTTCTTCAATGATGATTGGGTGAGCAAGTACCGAATTGTCTCCTACGGGCACGATATCGAAGCTTCCTGGTTGATACACGAGGCTGCCCTTGTTCTGGGCGATAAGGAGCTCCTGGAGAAAGTGGAACCACTTGTAGAATACATCGCTGCCGCTGCCGATGAAGGATTGACGCCCGACGGCAGCATGATATACGAGACTTTTCTGGATAAGGGAAAGACCGATACCGACCGCCACTGGTGGGTGCAGGCCGAGAACGTAGTGGGACATGCCAACCTCTACCAGCACTTTGATGACGAAGTGGCCATGCAGAAGGCTCTCCGATGTTGGGACTTCATCAAGCAGCATCTGGTAGACTACAAGTACGGAGAATGGCATTGGAGCGTGCGTGCCGACGGCACGGTGAACACCGATGATGACAAGGCGGGGTTCTGGAAATGTCCGTATCACAACGGACGTATGTGCATGGAAATTATTGAACGTTTTTCATAGGTTTTCTATCATAAGAAGATGAATAGATTGATGGTTTTGGGGATTCTTGTCTGGATGGGGATTGCGCTGCACGCGCAATCTCTTTATCCGGACTTCAGCAAGCTGAACTTCGGGTGCGACGGAAACAGCATTACCGCAGGCGAACAATGGTCTAAGACTGTAGTGGATAAACTCGGATTCGCTACACATCACAACGTGGCGGTCGGTTCTGCCACATGGGCATGCCATCCCGATACTCAGGATTATGGCAGCGAAGCTTTTGCCGGCATCTCTGGCGGTTGGCAGGTTACGGAGGATAGGCATGAGTTACAGATGCGGCACAACAACGTGTCAAAGGTGCATATCCAGAAGTTCATAGCCGAAGTGGAAAGTGGCGCTTACCCTGCGCCCGATGTCTTTGTGTTCTCTATGGGAACGAATGACCGTAACTTGGGTAGTGCCGAAGAGGCCCTTAAAGGGAAGACGCTCGATGAAGTAGATGTCAACACCATGGCGGGCGGTGTCCGTTGGTCCATTCAGACCATTCTGGAGCATTATCCCCAATGCCGCGTATTCGTGTGCACGCCGATTCAGACCGGCAACCCCGAACACAATGCACTGAATCTGCAGAAGATTGCCATCTTGCGTGAGTTGTGCCGGGCGCTTTCCGTGCAGCTGATAGACTGTTACTCCAACTGTGGTATCACCGAAAAGTTTGAGCAGCCTTCCGGTAGTGGGCGCTATCTGCGCGACGGGTTGCATCCCGACAAACCGGGGCAGGAGCTGATGGGCCGTTACATCGCGAAGGAGATACGGAACCATTTCTTTTAGTTCCGTTCTGCATATTCCGGTTGGAATAACTTATCATTTAGGGCTTGTAAAGCCCTTTTTTTGTCTGTATTCTTAATGACGAATGCCACGTCATTATTGCTGCTGCCATATGAAATCATCCGTAGGGGGATGTCCTTTAGCGCCTCCATAATCTTTGCCTCAAACCCGGCATATTCCCATTGCATGTTGCCCACCACGGAGACGATGGTCATGCGGTCTTCTACCAATACATGGGCATATTGGCGTAGTTCGGAGATGATGTTCGATAAACGAGTGCAGTCGTCTATAGCCACAGATACGTCCAGATTGGAAGATACCAGCAGGCAGAGGGGGGTACGGTACTTGGCAAAAATGTCGAAAATCTTGCTGATGAACAGATAGGGACACAGATTATGGTTCGATTCGAACTTTATGTATATGATGTGGTCCTTGGCGGCTATGGCCTTGATGATATTGTCGTCCTGCAGGTTGGAAATCAACGTGCCTTCTGCCGATGGTTCCATAGAGTTAAGCAACCGGACGGGAATATTCCTTAGGCGTGCCGGAGCGATACAGAAAGGATGCAGTATCTTGGCACCATAGAAGGCCAGTTGTTCGGCTTCGTTGAAGCTGAGGCGTTTCACGGGGCGGGTACCTGACACCTCGCGCGGATCATTGTTGTGCATGCCATCTATGTCCGTCCATATTTGTATCTCGTCTGCTTGGAGGGCGGTGCCAATGAGGGAAGCAGTGTAATCACTGCCGCCGCGTTTTAGGTTATCTGTTTCGTTATAGGCATTCTTGCAGATGAAACCCTGAGTGATGAAGAGATTGATGCCGGGATGGCAGGCAAGCTGTTCTCGGAGTTTTTGTTCTATATATTCCAAGTCGGGTTCGTTGTCGGGGCCGGTACGCATGAAGTCGAATGCACAAAGCAGTGCATTGGGAATTTTCAGCTCGCGCAGGTAGAAATGCATCAGAGCGGTACTGATAAGTTCGCCTTGTGCCAGCACCTCCTTCTCTTCGACGGAGGTGAAAGAGTTCTTGGTAAATTTCCATAGTTGCTGGAAGCGGTCGAGGATATAATCTATTGCTTCCCGTTTCAGTTTCTCGTCGGTCAGCAACCCATTGGCAAATTCGATGAACTGGAATTCCAGCCGGGTGATGCGGTCGTGGGCTTGTTCCATTTCACGGTTGAATAAGTTGGCGGCAATCTCCTCCAGATGGTTGGTAGTGCCTGCGGTGGCAGACAGTACCACAATCTTGGGTGTTGCATCTTTAATGAGTGTTGCTACATGTTTCATTCTCTCTACGGTGCCGACGGAAGTTCCGCCGAATTTACAAACTTTCATTTCTTGTTTCTTTTTTAACAGTTTCATAATTGTATTCATCCGGATGTTCTTCCTTCCGGCTTTTCATTTCAGGTGGCCTCTTTCCAAAATGGAAGGGGGAGGCATGAGGGGCTGTCACTGGGACTAGGCCTGCATAATGCCGCTGTGGCATTGTTGTGGTGGGATATTCATATCCCGGTTGGTGGCAGGCTCTTGCCCCTTCACCTATAAAAGTTCAAAAGATATGCCGTTGGTATTTGGGAAAAGCTTATATTTGCACACCCTGTTTTTTACCGTTATCAGTTTAAAAACTTATCGAATAGATATGAGTAAGATTCTAATCATTGATGATGAGGTACAAATCCGTACCCTTCTGACACGGATGATGGAGTTGGAGGGATATGACGTCTGTCAGGCTGGTGATTGCAGGGCTGCCCTGAAGCAACTGGAACTCCAAAATCCCGATGTAGTTTTGTGTGATGTGTTTCTGCCCGATGGAAATGGGGTAGACCTGGTGTTGGCTATCAAGAAGGCGGCACCCAATGTGGAAGTTATTCTGCTGACAGCGCACGGCAATATTCCCGATGGGGTGCAGGCCATCAAGAACGGTGCTTTCGACTACATCACCAAGGGAGACGATAATAACAAGATTATTCCTCTGATAAGCCGTGCTGTAGAGAAAGCGCGTATGAATGTGCGGTTGGAAAAACTGGAGAAGAAGGTGGGGCAGACGTACTCTTTTGATTCTATCCTGGGAGAATCCAAAGTTCTGAAGGATGCCGTTTCATTAGCTCAGAAGGTGTCGGGAACTGATGTTCCTGTACTGTTGACTGGAGAAACGGGCACGGGTAAGGAGGTATTTGCCCAGGCCATCCATTACAGTAGTAAGCGTGCACGGCAGAATTTTGTAGCGGTTAACTGTTCTTCGTTCAGCAAGGAGTTGCTGGAAAGTGAAATGTTCGGTCATAAAGCCGGTTCGTTTACCGGCGCATTGAAGGATAAGAAGGGACTGTTCGAGGAAGCGAATAATGGGACTATTTTTTTGGATGAAATCGGTGAGATGGCGTTTGAACTGCAAGCCAAGTTGTTGCGTATTCTTGAAACCGGTGAGTATATTAAGATAGGTGATACGAAACCTACCCGTGTCAATGTCCGCATCATTGCCGCTACGAACCGCAACTTGTCCCAGGAGATTGTTGCCGGACGTTTCCGCGAGGATTTGTTTTATAGATTAAGCGTATTTCAGATACATCTGCCGCCATTGCGCGAACGTGCAGGTGATATCCGGCTGTTGGCGAAGGCCTTTATAAAGAGTTTTGCGGAACAGCTGGCGCGTCCGGTGGTTGAAATAGCTCCTGCATTTCTTGAAGCATTGGACTCCCAACCGTGGAAGGGAAATATCCGTGAATTACGTAATGTGATAGAACGTAGTATGATTGTTTGCGAGAGCGGACATCTGGACATTGCTGATTTGCCGTTTGATATTCAGAATGCCCATTATGAACACTCCAATGATTCAAGTCCCGGCAGTTTTGAACTTTCAGCTATGGAACGCCGGCACATTGCCCGTGTACTGGAGTATACAAAGGGGAATAAGACAGAAGCAGCCCGGTTATTGAAAATAGGTTTGACGACGTTGTATCGGAAGATTGAGGAATACAAGATCTCAGATCTATAATAGGGGGCTCAGTATACGACTGAGGTACCTTCGATATAGGACCGTGGCAAGATTATTCTTGAAACAGGCTTAGAAGCAGAAAGTGCCTATGGGCTAAAACATATCAAAACAGGTTGCACCTTTTCATTTTGAAAGGGTGCAACCTGTTTCTTTTTATACTTGTTTAGTATGTATTCTGTTGATAATTAATGGTGTATGGTATATGCGCTCTTTTTGGCACATATTTGGCACATTCCTGGCAGACAAAAATATGTAGTAACATTTTAAAAGGTAAAAACATGGGAATAACAGTATCATTTATTTTTTGCCTATTGAGCGGTTTGTTCGCCTTTTGGCTTTTCTGGAAATGCGTAGATTGGTTTGAGAAGATTTAAAAGAGAGAATTATGTACACAGCTTTATTTGTATTAGGTATTGTAATGTTCGGGTATCTGACTTATGTGCTGATAAGACCCGAAAAGTTTTAATGAATGGAGAGTGGAGAAATGAACACTGAGATTTTAGGTGTAGCCTTGCAGATTGTTCTGCTGATTGTGATATCCTATCCCCTGGGAAAGTATATTGCCAAGGTTTACAAAGGCGAAAAGACATGGTCGGATTTCATGAAGCCGGTCGAGAGATTGATTTATAAAGTGGCCGGAGTCAATCCGGAGGAAGAGATGAACTGGAAACAGTTCTTGAAAGCCCTGCTGATTCTGAATGCCTTTTGGTTTGTATGGGGCATGGTGCTGCTCTGTACACAGCAGTGGTTGCCGTTAAATCCGGATGGAAACGCTAACCAGACACCGGACCTGGCATTCAATACATGTATCAGTTTTATGGTGAACTGTAACTTGCAGCATTATTCCGGTGAAAGCGGACTGACATATTTTACACAGTTGTTCGTCATTATGTTGTTCCAATTCATTACCGCCGCTACCGGTATGGCAGCTATGGCAGGTATCATGAAGGGTATGGCTGCCAAATCGACGAAGACTATCGGTAACTTCTGGAAGTTCTTGGTTTTGAGCTGTACACGTGTATTATTACCGCTTTCGTTGATTGTGGGCTTCATCCTCATTCTACAAGGTACTCCGATGGGATTTGATGGTAAGCTGGAAGTTCAGACGATGGAAGGACAAACCCAGTTGGTTTCACAAGGTCCTACGGCAGCGATTGTTCCTATCAAGCAATTGGGTACGAACGGTGGCGGTTATTTTGGATGTAACTCTTCACATCCGTTGGAAAATCCTACTTACTTGACAGATATTGCAGAATGTTGGTCTATCCTGATTATACCTATGTCTATGGTGATTGCACTCGGCTTTTACATCAAACGTAAGAAGATGGCCTACTCTATCTACGGCGTAATGCTTTTTGCTTTTCTTGTGGGTGTTTGCATCAACGTTTCGCAGGAGATGGGAGGTAATCCGCGCATTGATGAGATGGGAATTGCCCAAGACAATGGAGCAATGGAAGGTAAAGAAGTCCGTTTAGGGTCTGCTGCTACTGCTCTTTGGAGTATTGTGACTACAGTTACTTCCAATGGCTCTGTGAATGGTATGCATGATTCAACGATGCCTCTTTCCGGTATGATGGAAATGCTGAACATGCAGATTAACACGTGGTTTGGCGGTGTGGGTGTAGGTTTCATGAACTATTATACGTTTATCATCATCGCCGTATTCATCAGTGGACTGATGGTGGGACGTACTCCGGAATTCCTCGGTAAGAAGGTGGAGGCGCGTGAAATGAAGATTGCTACCATTGTGGCACTGCTTCATCCGCTTATCATCTTGGGCGGTGTGGCACTTTCTTGCTTTTTGTTCGCTCATTATCCTGAATTTGTGGCAGGTGAAGGCGGCTGGTTGAATAATCCCAGTTTCCACGGACTGAGTGAGCAGCTTTATGAATATACTTCGGCTGCGGCCAATAATGGTTCTGGCTTCGAAGGATTGGGCGACAATACTTACTTCTGGAACTATACTACCGGCTGGACGCTGATTTTAGGACGTTTCCTGCCTATCGTAGGTCAGGTAGCCATTGCTGGTCTGTTGGCCGGAAAGAAATATGTTCCGGAGAGTGCCGGTACGCTGAAGACAGATACAGTAACTTTCGGTGTGATGACTTTTGCCGTTATCTTTATTGTGGCTGCCTTGTCATTCTTCCCGGCACATGCATTGAGTACGATTGCTGAACATTTCAGTTTGTAATAGTAGTTTGTAAAAAGTAATTTCATAGGTATGAAAGATAATAAATCAGCTTCTCTGTTTCAGAAGGAGCAAGTAATGGAAAGTTTGAAGCAATCATTCGTGAAGCTAAATCCACGGGTGATGATAAAGAATCCGATTATGTTTACGGTGGAAGTCGTAACGGTTGTCATGCTGATTGTCTGTTTCCTTTCATTGGGTACTTCGGAATATGGAGCATTCGGATATAATTTATTGGTATTCATCATCTTGTTTGTGACGTTACTGTTTGCTAATTTTGCTGAAGCCATCGCTGAAGCTCGTGGTAAGGCCCAAGCTGACAGTTTGCGTAAAACCCGTGAAGAGACTCCTGCTAAAGTGTTGGTTGACGGTAAAATCCATACCGTTAGCAGTTCACGTTTGAAGAAAGGTGACTATTTTATTTGTGAAGCAGGAGATACGATTCCTGCCGACGGTGAGATTGTGGAAGGTTTGGCCTCCATTGACGAAAGTGCCATTACCGGTGAATCTGCTCCGGTTATCCGTGAGGCCGGTGGTGACAAGAGTTCCGTAACTGGTGGTACAAAAGTTCTTTCTGATAAAATCAAGGTATTGGTGACGCAGCAACCGGGTGAGAGCTTTCTTGACAAGATGATTGCTTTGGTAGAAGGCGCTACTCGCCAGAAGACTCCGAACGAAATAGCATTGACTATTCTTCTGGCTGGTTTCACTTTGGTATTTGTTATTGTATGTGTAACGTTGATTCCTATGGCTGATTATACGAATATTGACCATCCGGGAACTTATATCTCCATTGCAGCCATCATATCTTTGTTTGTCTGCTTGATACCGACTACTATCGGCGGACTGCTTTCTGCCATCGGCATTGCTGGGATGGACCGTGCTTTGCGCGCTAATGTAATTACAAAATCCGGTAAGGCGGTAGAAACAGCCGGTGACATTGATACCTTGTTGCTAGACAAGACTGGCACCATTACAATCGGTAACCGTAAAGCTACTAAGTTTCATTCGGCTTCGGGTGTTGACGAGAATTTGTTCGTAGAGGCTTGCTTGTTGTCCTCACTTTCTGACGAGACTCCGGAGGGTAAGTCTATCATTGAACTGGGACGTGAAAACGGTCATCGTATGCGTGATTTGAATACTACCGGTGCTCATATGATTAAGTTTACAGCCGAAACAAAATGTTCGGGTGTGGATTTGCAGGATGGTACTCAGATACGTAAAGGCGCATTCGACGCTATTCGCAAGATTGTGGAAAATGCCGGAAACAAGTTCCCGAAAGAGATTGAAGAGGTGATTGCTGTAATTACCAGCAACGGTGGAACTCCGCTGGTGGTATGTGTCAATCAGAAAGTTACTGGGGTAATTGAGTTGCAGGATATTATCAAACCGGGCATTCAGGAACGTTTTGAGCGTCTTCGCAGGATGGGTGTGAAAACTGTGATGGTGACCGGTGACAACCCTTTGACAGCCAAATATATTGCAGAGAAAGCTGGAGTAGATGATTTCATTGCTGAAGCCAAGCCGGAAGACAAGATGGAATATATCAAAAAAGAACAGCAGGCCGGTAAGCTGGTGGCTATGATGGGTGACGGTACAAACGACGCTCCCGCCCTTGCACAAGCTAATGTGGGTGTGGCAATGAACAGCGGTACGCAGGCAGCCAAAGAAGCTGGTAACATGGTGGACCTTGACAACGATCCGACGAAGCTGATTGAAATTGTGGAGATTGGCAAACAGTTGTTAATGACACGCGGTACGTTGACTACCTTCTCCATTGCGAACGACGTTGCCAAGTACTTTGCTATTATCCCTGCTTTGTTTATGGTAGCCATCCCTCAGTTGGCTCCTCTGAACATTATGGGACTGCATAGCCCTGAAACGGCCATTCTCTCGGCTGTCATATTCAACGCTATCATTATTCCTATCTTGATTCCGTTGGCTTTGAAAGGTGTTCAGTATAAGCCGATCGGTGCCAGTGCGCTACTTCGTCGCAATCTGTTGATTTATGGTGTGGGTGGCGTCATTGCTCCGTTTGTCGGCATCAAACTGATAGATATGATAGTTAGTCTGTTTTTTTAAAACTTGGATAAAATGAAAACTCTTTGGAAATCATTTAAAATAACAATTGCATTTTGCATATTTTTCTCTCTGTTCTATATCCTTGTCTTGTGGATATTTGCACAGTTCGCCGGTCCCAACAAGGGAAATGCAGAGGTGGCAACACTCAATGGTAAAGTGGTAGGTGCAGCCAATGTAGGCCAGATGTTTACGCAAGATATTTATTTCTGGGGACGCCCATCTGCGGGTAATTATACAGCCGATGCTTCGGGTGGTAGTAACAAGGGACCTACGAACGATGAATACCTGGCAGAAGTGGAAGCCCGTATCGATACTTTTCTGGTACATCATCCTTATCTGAGCCGCAAGGATGTGCCTGCTGAAATGGTAACCGCCAGTGGTTCCGGTCTAGACCCACATATCACACCTGCTTGTGCTTATGTACAAGTGAAGCGTGTGGCTCAGGCACGTGGCATGAACGAGGCTGAAGTGAAAGCCATTGTAGACAAGAACATCAGCAAACCCTTTTTGGGGGTGTTTGGTACGGAAACTGTCAATGTGCTGGAACTGAACATTGCATTAGAAGAAGCCGATCAGAATAAATAATTTTTTAGTTGTGTTTGTCATGTGTTATGGGCAGGAGCGGAAGTATTTCTGTTCAGGCAGCGAAAGACTGTCATTTTACAGGGGGAGCCGAAACTTCCTTCCTGCCTTTCAACGATTGATTAGTAATGGTAAATAAATAGTTGGATATGAAAAGTTTAAAAATATCAATTCTAGTTTTTGCGAGTATGGTAGCTGCTTGTTTTATGGGAACCGGCAAAGTGCAAGCTCAGGAATTTACAATACAAGGTGATTTAGTCAGTTCTTATGTTTGGCGCGGCTTTTACCAGACGGGAGTCAGTTTTCAGCCCACTTTGGGTTTTGGGGTCGGTGATTTTTCTTTGACGGCATGGGGCTCTACCGATTTTGACGGAGTTTCTTCAGGAGAAGGGGCTGCGGCTAAGGAGATTGATTTGACGGCTGCCTATGCTTTGGGAGAATCAGGTCTAACTTTTTCTGTTGCCAGCTTGTGGTGGGGCGGACAAGGAGCAAGAAAGTATTTTAATTTTAAGAGTCACGAAACAGCTCATCACTTTGAAGCGGGATTAGCCTATACATTGCCGGTTGAAAAGTTTCCTTTGTCAATCGCTTGGTACACTATGTTTGCCGGAGCTGACAAAGATGATAAAGGCAGGCAGAATTATTCTTCGTATGTTGAACTCAACTATCCGTTCAGTGTTAAGTCTGTAGATTTGAACTTGACTTGCGGATTTCTGCCTTATGAAGCTGGGGTAGGAGTATATGGTGTTCCTAACAGTGGATTTGCTGTAACCAATGTGGCACTGAAAGGTATTACGGAAATCAAGATTACTGACAGTTTCTCAATACCTGTATTTGCACAAGCCATTTGGAACCCTCGTATGGAAGATGCACATCTGGTATTCGGCTTTACTTTAAGGCCATGATTTATTTAGATATAACTTTAGAACTCATGAATTAGTGTTGGATGCCCGTGGCGGTCGTGATGATCGTTACGGGTTATATGGCATATATAAGACAAGTAAAAAAACAGAAGAAATGAGTAGGGAAGAAAGCGTACAGCATTTTCTTGATTTGATTAAAAAGTCGCGGCGTGGCAAGTTCAAAGTCTACATCGGCATGATTGCTGGTGTAGGTAAATCTTATCGTATGCTTCAGGAAGCACACGAGTTACTTGACAACGGAGTAGATGTGAAGATAGGCTATATAGAGACACACGGGCGTGCCGGTACGGATGCTATGTTGGAAGGATTGCCCGTTGTTCCTCGTCGTAAGATATTCTATAAAGGAAAAGAGCTGGAAGAAATGGATTTGGATGCCATTATCCAGATACACCCTGAGATAGTAGTGGTGGATGAACTGGCACATACCAATGTGGAAGGTAGCCGGAATGAGAAACGCTGGCAGGATGTGATGGATTTGCTTGATGAGGGTATCAATGTGATTTCTGCCGTTAACATCCAGCACATTGAGAGTGTCAATGAAGAAGTACAAGGCATCTCGGGTATTGAGGTGAAGGAACGTATTCCCGATAGCGTTTTGCAAGAGGCAGATGAGGTGGTGAATATTGACTTGACTGCGGAAGAATTGATAGCCCGTCTGAAAGCTGGAAAAATTTACAAGCCGGAAAAGGTCTCTACTGCCTTGAACAATTTCTTTAAAACGGAAAATATTCTCCAATTACGTGAACTGGCTTTGAAAGAGGTGGCTTTGCGGGTGGAAAAGAAAGTGGAGAATGAGGTGGTTACCAGTGTGGGAGTCCGTCATGAGAAGTTTCTGGCATGTATCAGCAGCAACGAGAAAACACCACGACGCATCATTCGTAAAGCTGCACGTCTGGCAACCCGCTACAATACTTCGTTTGTCGCCCTTTATGTACAGACTCCCAGAGAAAGTACTGACCGTATCGGTCTGGCAAATCAAAGGTATTTGTTGAACCACTTCAAATTGGTGACTGAACTGGGGGGGGGAGGTTGTTCAGGTACAATCGTCGGATGTGTTGGGAAGCATTGTGGATACTTGTAGGGAGAAACAGATAACAACTGTCTGCATGGGAAGTCCGTCACTTTCTTTTCCGAAATCATTGTTTATGATATTGAAATACCGAAAATTTGTGCGTGATTTGGCACAAGTAAACATAGATTTGATTATACTTGCATAATATTAATTCTTAGGAACATTATGAATATTCGTACAAAATTGATACTCAGCGTAGGGGTGTTGGCTGGAATGATTATTTTGCTGGTTGCTCTTTCTGTGGTGAATCTACAGATACTGACGGCTACGGAGCCGGATAGTCCTGCTGCTGTACCGGGATTGCAACGTGCATTGCTCTGGATTTCTGTGATAGGTGGGGTGTGTATTTTTGCCAGTATCATATTATTGGTATGGCTTCCCCGTTCCATCAGCAAACCTATTCAAGAACTGACACGTGGGATTCTTGAAATAGCGAACCATAATTATGAGAAACGTCTGGATATGAGTGGACACGAAGAGTTTCGTGAAGTGGCTGATGGTTTTAATCGGATGGCGGAACGACTGACGGAGTATCGCGCCAGTACGCTGAACGACATACTTTCTGCTAAGAAATTTCTAGAAGCTATTGTGAATAGTATTGATGAACCTATTATTGGCTTGAACCGTAATAGGGAAATTCTCTTTATCAATAATGAGGCTTTAACTGTGCTGAATTTGAAACGGGAGGAAGTAATTCGCCGTTCGGCTGAGGAGCTTTCTTTGAAGAATGATTTGCTTCGCCGTTTAGTTCGTGAATTGGTAACTCCGGGTGAAAAGAAAGAACCGTTGAAAATTTATGCAGACAATAAGGAGAGTTATTTTAAAGCTTCTTACATTACCATTATAAATACAGAGGCTGATGATGACGAACCTCATAATCTTGGCGATGTGATTTTACTGAAAAATATTACAGAATTCAAAGAATTGGATAGTGCCAAGACTACTTTTATCTCGACTATTTCTCATGAACTGAAAACGCCTATATCCGCTATTCTGATGAGTCTGCAGTTGTTGGAGGACAAACGGGTAGGGGTGTTGAACGACGAACAGGAGCAATTGTCGAACAGCATCAAGGAAAATGCTGATCGCCTTCTTGGGATTACCGGGGAATTATTGAACATGACGCAGGTGGAAGCCGGTAAATTGCAGATGATGCCTAAGATAACGAAGCCCATTGAACTGATAGAGTATGCTATCAAGGCCAATCAGGTACAAGCTGATAAATTCGGCATTCAGATAGAAGTGGAGTATCCGGAAGAAAAAATGCCTAAATTGTTTGTCGACAGCGAAAAGATTGCTTGGGTGCTCACCAATTTATTGAGCAATGCTATCCGCTATTCCAAAGAGAACGGGAGGGTGGTTATCGGCGCTAGGCATGACGGGGACTTTGTAGAAATGTATGTGCAGGACTTTGGAAAAGGTATCGACCCGCGTTATCATCAGAGCATTTTTGACCGTTATTTCCGAGTGCCGGGCACTAAAGTGCAAGGTAGTGGTTTAGGTCTTTCCATTTCGAAAGACTTTGTGGAAGCTCATGGCGGTACATTGGCTGTCCAGAGTGAGCTGGGTAAGGGGAGTCGCTTCGTTATCCGGTTGAAAGCGTAACGTTTTCTATTTTTTACGGTACTGTTGCGGAGACATGCCGGTTTGTTTCTTGAAGAATGTTCCAAAATAAGAAGCATTGGGAAAATTGAAGAAGTCGGCGATTTCCTGGATGTTTTTCTGGGTGTTCTTGAGTAGTGAGATGCTTTTGCGGATGATGGATTTAAATATCAGTTCCTGCACCGTGAATCCGCAGACGGACTTGGATAGTGCAGAGAGGTATTTGGGTGATAAGCAGAGTTTGTCTGCATAAAACTCTACACCGCGTTCTTCCGTGTAGTGCGCATCTATCAACTGAATCAGCCGGATAAAAATTTCATGTTTGTGGCCAACCGTTGTTTTAAGGTTCATCAGTTTACGGTTGTAAATGGAACAGATGCGGTATGTGAGTCCCAGCAGAAGCAGCCTTTGTTCGTTGTCGTTGAAGGTGTTGTTGTCTAAGTGCAGGGTATTGTCCAGTAAGGACATGTA
>ENA-ORVB01001640-ORVB01001640.1-human-gut-metagenome-genome-assembly--contig:-NODE-1640-length-14532-cov-2.36264_pt1 | contig 14532 bp, 10 predicted proteins | sample MGYA00242090_ERZ509231 | MGnify/ENA primary metagenome ERZ509231 (study PRJEB26280, sample SAMEA2338798) | human gut metagenome | biome: human gut; feature: human-associated habitat; material: faeces...
CGATCTGTTGCATGACAAACAGACCCTGGATCGCATGTGGGTACTGCGCAAGATTCTTGCGGACATGAACCCGATAGAAGCCATGACGTTCTTGAAAGACCGGATTGAACCGACTAAGAACAACGAAGAGTTCCTGATGAGCATGAATTCATAAAGCCTGAATCCTCGCACGAGGTCTATATCCGGCTTACAAATATAAGCGTTCCATCGTCTCCTTCTTTTCCGAAGACGATGGAACGCTTCTTATAAAATTCCAGTCCACAAAAGTTCTTAGATATTGAAAGGACTGTCAACGTTTCGACCTCAAGCGGTATTGCTGGGGCGACATGTGTTTCAAACGCTTGAAAAAACGTCCGAAATAAGACTGGTCAGGGAATCCGAGACTGACACTGATATCCTGTATGCTCGAATTGTTTTTATCCAATAACTTCATGGCCTCGTGCATAAGGGTTTCGTCGATAATCTGTTTGGGCGTACGTCCGATCATCCCTTTCGAGACCTGAGTAAGATATTTGGATGAAATACAAAGTTTACCGGCATAAAACTGCACTTCGTGCTCACGCGTCAGATGTTCATGAAGTAACTCCATAAAGTTCCGGAACAACTCCCGGGAGCGGGAAGAGTCCAAAGACAAATTCTCCAGACGTGCAGCCCCACACATTTCGTAAGCCCCATACACCAGACCATTCACTAAACTCAGTACTAATTCACGCGTGTATCCCCTGCCGTAATCCGCAACCGCAAAACGAAACAATTCCCGAAAATGCTCCACCAGTTTCCGGTTTTCCGTATCCACCCCCCAAATCACTTGTGTAAACAAAAGTAATAGAAAACGAGGCTCCATACGTTCCGTACTGTCCCGAAGCATAGAAGGCGGAAAAGCCATCAACGAAACTGAAAAATCCGTCGTGGAACGCAACTTCTTCAGCGGTAACTCAGGCCGCATGAAAAGTATCTGGTTCCGCTCCAAAGTATACTCATTTTCCCCTACGAAAACAGAAGCCTTCCCTCTCTCCACCATTACAAGTAAACACTTGTCTAAAGTCACCCCACTCTCTACCGTCCAATTCAAGGAAGTCCTAAAATAAAAACACTCCTGCGCCAACAACGAACGTATGTTTTCTTCCATAAAGAGATTATTTCGTTAATAGAAATCAAAATTAAGTAGAATATTCCTAAAATGCAAGGTTACTTCCCAAAATGAACAAAACAAAGGTACTTTTAACAAGCGTATACTCGCACAGTTTGTGTATTTTTGCACCGTTTTTGAGATTATTATTTTATTTATTAATTATGAATAGAGGTATTAAGACTGTTGCAACGACAGCATTTTGTTGCTTAGTTGCGTTAACTGGTTGCAATAAGCAACAACAAGCAATGGACACGGGTTCTTACAAGACAATGACCGTAAAAACCGACTCCATAGTATTACAATCACTTTACAGTGCAAGAATTGAAGGACGTCAGGATGTAGAGATATATCCGCAAGTCAGTGGAACGCTCCAACGTCTGTGCGTGCAAGAAGGCGACCGTGTCAAGAAAGGACAAACGTTATTTATCATCGACCAGGTGCCTTACCAGGCGGCCTTGAACACGGCCGAAGCCAACCTGAAAGCAGCAGAAGCAGCAGAAGCTACAGCCGATTTGACATTCAAGAGCACCAAGCGCCTGTTCGATCAGAAAGTCGTTTCCGATTTCGATTTACAGAAAGCTCAAAATAGCTTATTGAGTGCAAAAGCATCCGTAGCTCAAATGAAAGCACAAGTTGTAAATGCAAGAAACAACTTGTCTTATACCGTAGTAAAAAGCCCGGCCGACGGTGTGGTAGGCCAGCTTCCTTACCGTCAGGGCGCATTGGTCAGCAGTTCTATCCCGCAGCCTTTGACCACCGTCTCCGACAACAGCGAGCTGTATGTTTACTTCTCCGTCAACGAAGACGACTTGCTCAACATGACCCGTCAATACGGTTCGTTGGAAGAGGCAGCCAAAAAGATGCCGGCCGTGAAATTGATTCTGAACGACGGTAGCGTCCTGCCGGACAGCGGTCGCGTTGAATCCATCAGCGGAGTAATCAACACCAGCACAGGTACGGCCCAGGTTCGTGCTACATTCCCCAATGCTTCTCACCTGTTACACAGTGGAGCCAACGGTAATGTAGAAGTACCGGTATATTACAAGGACGTGATTGTCATCCCGCAGGCCGCTACATTCGAACTTCAGGACAAGGTCTTGGTCTATAAGGTCGTAGACGGAAAAGCCCAAAGTGCGAACATCGAAGTGGCTCCCAACAACAATGGTACGGAATACATTGTAACCCAAGGTTTGAACGTGGGCGATGTCATCATTGCCGAAGGTGCCGGTCTGGTACGCGAAGGTACACCTGTGGGTACAGCACAAGGTGCACAAAATCATGGTAAATAGTGAATTCTAAATTAAGTAAAAACAATGAAAGGTAACATATTTATAAAACGCCCGGTGATGGCTTTCTCCATCTCCATCCTCATTCTTATCGTAGGATTTATTTCACTGGGCACCCTGCCGATTGAGCAGTACCCGGACATTGCTCCTCCGACCGTACGTGTCTCGGCCACCTACACGGGAGCCAGCGCAGACGCTGTGATGAAGAGTGTGATCCAACCTCTGGAAGAGGCAATCAATGGTGTGGAAAACATGACTTACATGCAGTCTACTGCCACGAACTCCGGTTCTGCCGATATATCTATTTACTTCAAACAAGGGACAGACCCCGACATGGCTGCGGTGAACGTTCAAAACCGTGTAAGCAAGGCTCAAGGTTTGTTACCGGTAGAAGTAACGCAAATCGGTGTGACGACCACCAAACGACAAACCAGTTTCTTGCAAATCGGTTCGTTGTACAGCCCTAACAACCGTTATGACAAGACATTCATTGCCAACTACCTTGACATCAACGTAGTGCCCCGTATCAAACGTGTAGAGGGTGTGGGAGACGTGATGGCCATGGGTGACACGTACAGTATGCGTATTTGGCTGAAGCCGGATGTCATGGCGCAATACGGCCTTGTCCCCACCGATATTACCTCTGCCTTGGGCGAACAGAACTTGGAATCTCCAACCGGTTCATTGGGTGAGAACTCAACGAATACGTTCCAGTTCACCATGAAATATAAGGGACGTCTGACCGATATCAGTCAATTCGAAGATATCGTAGTCCGTTCTTTACCCGACGGCAATATCTTACGCGTAAAAGACGTGGCTCGTGTAGATCTCGGCACTCAGTCATACGCTTTCGACAGTAACGTAGACGGGCATCCGAGCTGTACCTTTATGGTGTTCCAGGTTGCCGGTTCAAACGCCACGGAGGTAAATGCGGAAATCTCCAAATTGTTGTCTGAGATTAACGAAGAACTTCCTGAAGGTCTGGAATTCATGACAATGATGAGTTCCAATGACTTCTTGTTTGCTTCTATCCATGAAGTGGTTGAGACATTGGTAATCGCCATCATCCTCGTTATTTTGGTGGTATATTTCTTCTTGCAGGACTTCAAGAGTACGCTGATTCCGTCCATTTCCATCATCGTTTCATTGGTGGGAACCTTTGCGGCCATGCAAATTGCAGGTTTCAGTATTAACATCCTGACACTATTCGCACTCGTGTTGGTTATCGGTACGGTGGTGGACGACTCCATTGTGGTGGTCGAAGCCGTACAATCCAAATTCGATGTCGGATACACATCGCCCTATCTGGCCACCAAAGATGCATTGTCTGATGTTACCATGGCCGTTATCACTTGTACCCTTGTGTTCATGGCTGTGTTTATCCCTGTGACCTTCATGGGCGGTACGTCCGGCATCTTCTACACTCAATTCGGTGTGACCATGGCCGTAGCCGTAGGTATTTCATGTCTGAATGCCTTGACGTTGTGTCCGGCGCTATGTGCTATGTGGATGCGTCCTGCGAGCGGAAAGAAAGGCAAAAGAAGCATTAACGGTATCGTAAAAGCCGCCTACAATGCTTCGTTCAATGCCATGATGAGCAAATATAAGAATGGAGTCATGTTCTTCATTCATCATCGTTGGATTTCATGGGGCTCGCTTGTTGTTTCATGCGTGCTGTTAGTGTACTTTATGAAGACGACCAAAACGGCATTGGTTCCTCAGGAAGACCAGGGTACGATGATGGTCAATGTCAGCATGTCGCCGGGTAGCAGTTTGGCTACCAACAAGACAATGGCCAAGATAGAAAACATCATCAAGCAAATTCCGGAAGTAGACCATTATTCAAAGATTTCCGGTTACGGCTTCATCGCCGGTCAAGGTACGTCTTACGGTTCTTTCATCATTCGTTTGAAAGACTGGAACGAACGTACAGGCAAGGGACAGGATGCCACTTCCGTCATGAATAAACTGAACTTCATGCTGCAAAGCATCAAAGAGGCACAATCCTTCACGTTCCAGCCGGGTATGATTCCGGGCTACGGTATGGGTAACAGTATCGAATTGCAGCTCCAAGACCGCGTGGGCGGCGACCTGACTTCATTCTATCAGAATACCATGAAGTTCATCGGTGCATTGAACCAACGCCCTGAAGTAGCCATGGCATATACGACCTTCAACCCGAACTTCCCCCAATATGCTATCGACATAGATGCGGCAAAATGCAAACGCGCAGGAATCTCTCCGTCTGAAGTGTTAAGCGTATTAGGCGGTTATTGTGGTGGTATTTATGCATCCAACTTCAACTTGTTCTCTAAGGTATACCGTATCATGATTCAGGCTGACCCGAAATATCGTTTGGATGAAAAATCGCTGAACAACATCTTTGTACGGGTGAACGGCGAAATGGCTCCTATCAGCCAATTCCTCAGTGTCAAGAAGACCATGGGACCTGAAGTCACCAACCGGTTCAACCTGTTCGATGCCATTGCCTGCAACGTAAACCCGGCTCCGGGTTATTCTTCGGGCCAGACCATGCAAGCCATTGAAGAAGTATTCGCACAGACCATGCCCAACCGTTATAATTATGAATACGGCGGCATCTCACGTGAAGAGAAAGAAACAGCCGGTTCCAACGACACGGTCTTCATCTACGTGTTCTGTATCGTGCTGATTTTCTTAATTCTGTCGTGTCTGTACGAAAGTTTCTTAGTTCCGATGGCCGTTATCCTCTCCGTACCGTGCGGTTTGATGGGTTCGTTCCTCTTCGCATGGCTTTTCGGTCTGGAAAACAACATCTATCTGCAAACCGGTGTGATTATGTTGATTGGTCTGTTGGCTAAGACAGCTATCCTTATCACAGAGTATGCCACGGAACGTCGCCGAAAGGGAATGGGCATTATCGAAGCAGCCTACTCTGCAGCCCAAGTACGTTTCCGCCCGATTTTGATGACGGTGTTGACCATGATCTTCGGTATGTTGCCTTTGATGTTCGCCACAGGTGCCGGAGCCAACGGTAACAGTTCTCTGGGTACGGGTGTTGTCGGCGGTATGTTAATCGGTACTTTGGCGCTACTCTTCATTACTCCTGTATTCTTTATCGTATTCCAATACTTGCAAGAAAAGGTTCGTCCGCCTTTGCATGAAGAAGCAGACGCCCAAGTATTAGCAGAACGCCAAAAGAGTTTAGAAGAACGCAGTGCATTTAAAAGCGAAAAAGACGAACAATGAAAAAGATAATTATGACCATGACCACGGCTGCTCTGTTGAGCAGTTGCGGTCTATACAAAAGCTACGAACGCCCGGCCGACATTCAGACTGACGGTCTGTACCGCAGCGACAACACTCAAAGCGGCGACTCATTGGGCTTAGCCTCATTCGCATGGAGAGAAATCTTCACGGATCCCCAACTGCAGACTCTGATTGAAAGAGGGTTGGCACAAAACACGAACTTACGTAGTGCCCAACTGCAAATCGAACAGTCCGAAGCCTCGCTGAAGGCTGCCAAATGGGCTTATATCCCCAGTCTCGCTTTCGCTCCGCAAGGTTCGTTGGCCGGTGTGGATTGGGGAAAAGCCACACAAACTTATACCATTCCGGTATCAGCCTCTTGGCAAATAGACATCTTCGGAAGCCTGCACAATGCCAAAAAGCGTGCACAAGCCCAACTTGAAAACAGCCAGGCTTACAAACAGGCCGTACAGTCTCAGTTGATTGCGGCAATCGCCAACTATTACTACTCGCTGGCCATGCTGAAAGACCAGTTAGCCGTCAGTCAGGAAACGGAAAAACTGTGGAAGGAGAACGTCGAAACCACCCGTGCCTTGATGAATGCCGGTCAAAGCAACATGGCAGCCGTGTCGCAGACTGAAGCCAACTACTATAGCATTTGCACGCAAATCACGGACTTGAAACAGCAAATCAGTGATTTGGAAAATGAGTTCTCTGCCCTGTTGGGTGAAGCTCCGCAAAAGTATGCCATCGGCTCTATGAACAATTGGAAGGTTCCGGCCCGCATGTCGGCCGGTATTCCGGCTGCCGCACTGGCCAACCGTCCGGACGTGAAGCAGGCTGAAACCCAGTTGGCCGTAGCATATTACGCCACCAACGAATCGCGTGCCGCTTTCTACCCGGGCTTGAACTTAAGCGGTGCTATAGGCTGGACGAACGACCTCGGTACCCTACCGGTCAATCCGGGCAAATGGATATGGAATGCCATGGCGTCGCTGACACAACCCATTTTCCAGAACGGAAAGTTGCGTGCACAATATAAAATCTCAAAAGCACAGCAGGAACAGGCCAAGCTTTCATTCCAACAGACTTTATTGGATGCCGGAACGGAAGTCAATGCAGCCTTGACCAAAATACAGGCCACAGGAGAAAAAGACGGTTTGTACACCAAACAGATCGCTTCTTTGGAAACGGCTGTAAAAAGCACGCAAGCATTGATGATGAACTCGTCGACCAACTACCTGCAGGTGTTGACAGCCCAACAGACTTTGCTGACGGCACAGATGTCGCAAATCAGCAATAAATTCAGCCAAATACAGGCTGCCATCGAGCTGTATCAGGCTTTGGGCGGAGGCTACGACGAATAAAGTAACTACCTCTTTTTATAAACCAAGCGAAGACGGCTTCCGGCAAATTGTCCGGAGGCCGTCTTCCTTTCCACATGTATCCCGCCCATCCAAGGCATACGGCAGAAGCCACGGGACGGAGATGTCCGCACAAAGACGCAGGCTTTCATCTTGTCAACAGAATTCCGTATTTTACCATCTTCCTGACAGAAAAAAGCCGGATTCCCCAACCCACACTTTCGCATACGACATCCATTCAGGAAGGATTCAGGGCTATTTTGAATACACTTATTTGCCATTCTGGCGGAAACTTGAACCAAATTAAGCAAAATTAAGAATCAATCTCAGCCAAACTTTTTTTCATTTGGAGCAAAATAACATTTTTTTCTCCTCTTATTGTTCAGACGACATCCTCAAACGGCCATGAACGGCAACCGAAAACGGGGTAACGATATGACGCAGACGGCCGTTTTTCTTCTATTCGATGCTTCTCCGCCTTCAAAACCCCGATGTCAAATGGTCTGGCCAACCCATCTTTGTACTTACAACTTCTCCCCCAACGAACGCCGACCGCACTTTCCCACCCGACATAATGGAAGCCTCGTCCACCCTATCGCTTCCAAATCGTTTTCTTCCCACCGCGTGAGAATCGCATATTTCTGTAAACCGTCGCATCCACGTGCAAATAAACGATTCCTGCAGGACATGGAATGACATTCTGACAATCTGTCCGGCTCCTTTTGCAATACCCCGCACGGTTCAAGGAAGCACAAAAAATCCCGATAGCCTCTTGCTATCGGGATTACTGTATACTTCCACCGTTCCTGTCAGAAAGGCAGGTCGTCTTTAGAATCTCCTGCCGAAAAATCAACAGGCGCCGCATCCGAAACCGGAGGGAAAGGCACCGGTCCTGCGGGAGATTCGGCCGGAGCTGTCGCACGCTCCACTTTCCAAGCACGAATACTATTGTACCACCGGCCATTATATTCACGCGCATCTATATCGAAAGACACGGTAAGCTGGTCGCCGATCTTAATGGCGAACTGTGCAATCTTATCTGCGCCGAAAACGTCAAAACACATTTTTCTGGGATATTGCTCCTGAGTTTCCAACACATATTCCTGTACTTTCCACTCCGAACCGGTACGCTGAGAAACGCCACCCCGCTCAGGTAACACAGCAATAATTTTTCCTGTAATTTCCATATTTCTACATTAACTGTTTAGTGATGCGAAATTACAACTTATTTTCTACTTTCTCGAATTTTAAATTATTTTTTTTGTTCCGTTCTACTTAAATATGTAAATTTGCTGAATATAATTCTAAAAATACCACATTATGAGATTTATCGTATCAAGCTCTGCACTTTTCAATCGCTTGCAGACGATTGGACGCGTCATAAATTCAAAGAATACGCTCCCTATCTTGGATTGTTTCTTATTTGAAATCCAAGATAATATACTCACCATTACGGCCTCGGACAGCGAAACGACGCTAATCACCAACCTGGAACTTGTGGAAAGCGATGCCAATGCCCGTTTCTGCATCAACGCCAAAACCATCCAGGACTCCATGAAAGAAATTGCGGAACAGCCTCTTTCTTTCGATATCAATCCGGACAACATGGAAATCACGGCCAACTACCAGAACGGACGTTTCAATATCGTGGGACAAAGTGCCGACGAATACCCGGAAATGAACCTCCCGCAGGAGGACATGAATGCCCTCATCATACCGGCCGAAACGATGCTCAACGGCATAAACCGTTGCTTGTTCGCCACGGCCGACGACGAATTGCGTCCGGTGATGAACGGGGTATATTTCGACATCCAAGCCGACAACCTGACTTTTGTCTCTACCGACGGGCACAAATTGGTACGCAACAGAAACTACGGTATCAAAGACCATCAGCCCGCAGCCTTTATCCTTCCCAAGAAGCCGGCTACGATTCTGAAAAACCTCTTACCGAAGGAATCGGACGACGTCACGTTGAAGTTCAATGAGCGTAATGCTTACATTACCATGGAATCTTCCCGACTCATCTGCCGGCTTATCGAAGGACGCTATCCGAACTATAACTCTGTCATTCCGCAAAACAACCCCTACCGGGTTACGGTGGACCGCCTTACTTTGCTGAGCGCCCTGAAACGCGTATTGATATTCTCCAACCAAAGCAGCGCTTTGATCAAGTTGCATCTGGAAAGCAATCAGTTGGTAGTCTCCGGACAAGACATAGACTACTCCACCTCGGCCGAGGAACGCGTGCCCTGCGAATACGGAGACTCTCCGATGAATATCGGTTTCAAGGGTACGTTCCTCATCGACATACTGAACAACATGGGGGGAGAAAACGTCATCATCGAGCTGGCCGACCCGAGCCGGGCCGGAGTAATCGTCCCGGCAGAGCAGGAAGAAAACGAAGACCTGCTGATGCTGCTGATGCCTATGATGCTGAACGACTAAAAGAATAAAAATGAAATTAAATCTGAACAATCCCGTCGTTTTCTTCGATCTGGAAACCACGGGAATCAATATCACCACCGACCGTATCGTAGAATTATGCTACATCAAAGTGTACCCTAACGGCAATGAAGAGTCCAAAAGCATGCGAATCAATCCGGAGATGCACATTCCGGAAAGTTCTTCGGCCATTCACGGTATCTATGATGAAGACGTGGCAGACTGTCCTACGTTCAAGCAAGTAGCCCGGGAACTGGCCAATACCATCAAGGGTTGCGACTTCGCCGGATTCAATTCCAACCGTTTCGACGTACCGATGCTGGTCGAAGAATTCCTGCGGGCGGGCATAGACATCGACATCCGCAAGCGTAAATTCATCGACGTACAAAACATTTATCATAAGCTCGAACGCCGGACGTTGAGTGCCGCATACAAATTCTATTGCGGAAAGGATTTGGAAAATGCCCACTCTGCTTTGGCCGACACACGAGCTACATACGAAGTCCTGATGGCACAACTGGACCACTATCCTGAAGACTTGAAAAACGACGTGGCATTCCTGTCCGATTTTTCCCGGATGACGGATAACGTGGATTTTGCCGGACGCATGGTTTATGATGAAAATCGTGATGTCGTGTTCAACTTCGGCAAATACAAAGGAAAAAAAGTCACCGACGTGTTACGTACGGATCCCGGATATTACAGTTGGATTCTGCAAGGTGACTTCGCACGCAACACCAAGCAGATTTTAACCCAGATACGTTTGGATATGAACAAGGCATAAACCGGCATGGAAACATTAAGAGGCAAGAAAATCGTATTGGGAATCACGGGAAGCATCGCGGCTTACAAAGCCTGCTATCTCATCCGGGGATTGATTAAAAGGGGAGCTGAAGTGCAAGTGGTCATCACTCCGGCGGGCAAAGAATTTATCACGCCCGTCACCCTCTCCGCACTAACCAGCAAACCAGTGGTCAGCGAATTCTTTTCCGGACGCGACGGGAGTTGGCACAGCCATGTCGCACTCGGGCTTTGGGCCGATGCCATGGTGATTGCACCGGCTACGGCCTCGTCTATCGGCAAGATGGCCCACGGCATAGCCGACAACATGCTCATCACGACCTACCTGTCCATGAAAGCTCCCGTTTTCGTAGCTCCGGCAATGGATTTGGACATGTTCGCCCATCCCTCCACACAGCAAAACCTCGAACGCCTCCGCAGCTATGGCAACCACATCATTGAGCCTGCCAGCGGGGAATTGGCCAGTCATTTGGAGGGCAAAGGACGCATGGAGGAACCTGAAAATATTATCAAGGTTCTGGAAGACTACTTTTCCGGCAGACAAGACTTGCAGGGGAAAAGAATCCTGATTACAGCAGGCCCCACGTATGAAAAGATAGACCCCGTAAGGTTTATCGGCAACTATTCATCGGGCAAGATGGGAATCGCCTTAGCCGAGACTTGTGCCCGACGCGGCGCGAAAGTCATGTTGGTTTGCGGTCCGACGTCTCTCGGCACCACGCAGGCGGGCATCCGGCGAATCGACGTGGAATCGGCCGAAGACATGTTCCGCGAGGCCACGGCACATTTCCCGGAATCGGATGCTGCCATCTTATGTGCAGCCGTGGCCGACTTCACGCCTGCGCAAGCTTCCGACCGCAAAATCAAACGTGAAGCCGATGACCTTGTCCTCCGTCTGAAACCGACACGCGACATAGCCCAAACGCTCGGCCAGATGAAACGTGAGGGACAGAAACTCATAGGCTTTGCCCTCGAAACCCATGACGAGACGGCGCATGCGCACGAAAAACTGGAACGGAAGAATTTCGACTTCATCGTGCTCAATTCGCTGAACGACCCAGGGGCGGGCTTCCGTCATGACACGAATAAAATAACCATTATCAGCCGGACCGATTCCGTGGTCTATCCGCTGAAAAGCAAAAAAGAAGTGGCGGCCGACATTGTCGACCGACTCGTGTCCTCTTTCTAACGCCGGATGAATATGCATGACGTACGCAGACATATAGCCTCCTGTCTTAAATTCATGGCCCTGACGGCATGTTTTCACATTGCAGCTCCGGCTGTGGCACAGGAACTCAACGCCAAAGTGACCATCAACCGTTCCCAAATCTCCAACACGACGGACGCCGTCTTCGAGGCGTTGCAGAACTCCCTGACGGCTTTCATCAACGAGAGGCAATGGACCGGGATGACATACGAAGAAGAAGAACGCATCAACTGTACTTTCAGTATCACGCTGAAAACCTACAGCGAAACGGACAATTCATTTACTGGGTCGATACAGGTGCAGAGTACACGTCCGGTGTATGACTCCAACTATTCAACGACGGTGTTTAATTTTCAGGATGAGAATTTCAACTTTACTTTCCAACAATTCGACCAACTGGAATTCCGCCCGGAACAAGTGGACAACAACCTTACGGCTGTCATTGCCTACTATGCCTACCTCATCATCGGCATGGACATGGATACGATGGCACCGCTCGGCGGTTCCGACATCCTGCAAATGGCTATGGACGTAGCCAACAATTCGCAAAACCTGGGCTATGCCGGATGGAAAGCTTTCGAAAACGACCGCAACCGCTTTGCCATTATCAACGACTATCTGGACGGGGCCATGGAACCGCTCCGGCAACTGGAATACAAATACCACCGCCAGGGACTGGACCGCATGACGGAAAATACCGATACGGCACGCATGGCCATCACGGAATCCATAGAAATGCTCAAACAAGCCCGCGACCAAAAAAGCATGAGCGCGCTCCCCGTCATATTCACCGACATCAAACGAGATGAGTTAGTCAGCATTTACAGCGGAAAGGGCACGGCGGAAGAACGTGAGAAAGTATATAATATCGTGTTCGCCATCAACGCTTCACAAAGCAATTATTGGGAAAAACTCAGAAAATAAGGATATGCTGAAATCTTTATTCATTCAGAATTACGCATTAATAGACACGTTAGACATCAGGTTCGAGCCGGGATTTTCCGTCATTACCGGAGAAACCGGTGCCGGAAAGTCCATTATCCTCGGTGCAATCGGCCTGCTGCTCGGTCAGCGCGCAGACAGTAAATCCATAAAAAACGGTATGTCGAAATGTATCATCGAAGCCGTTTTCGACCTGAGTGCCTACGGCATGCAGGAGTTCTTCGAACGCAACGATTTGGAGTTCGACGGAAAAGAATGTATCGTCCGCCGTGAAATCACGGCATCCGGCAAGAGCCGGGCGTTCATCAACGATACGCCCGCGGGAGCCAACTCAAGGAATTGGGGGAAATGCTCATCGACGTGCATTCCCAACACCAAAACTTGTTGCTGAACAAAGAGAACTTCCAACTGAACGTCATCGACATCCTGGCCGGAGACAAGGATGAACTGCAACAGTATAAAAGACTGTACACGGCTTATAAGCAATCGGAAAAGGCGTTGCAACAGGCGCGGCAAGCCGCGGAACAAGCCCGTACGGAAGAAGACTATATCACGTTCCAACTGGAACAATTAGAGAATGCCGCATTGAAAACCGGAGAGCAGGAAGATCTGGAGCAAGAGGCCGAAACACTGACACATGCCGAAGAAATCAAACAGGCTTTGTATCAAGCGGAAAACCTTTTGGACAATGAACAAAACGGTATCGTCAACGTCTTGAAAGAAACAACCCATCTCTTGGACAATATAGGAAAAGTTTATCCCGACGGCAATGAACTGGCGTCACGTATGGAGTCATGTTACATTGAGTTGAAAGACCTTGCCGGCGAGATTGCCGGACGCACGGAACAGGTCGAGTTCAATCCGGAACGTCTGGAATACGTCAACGAACGGCTCAACACCATCTATGACTTGCAACAGAAACACCGTGTGGACACGTTGGAAGACCTTCTGCGAATAGAGGAGGAATACCGCGAAAAACTCAACGCCATCACACACAGCGACGAACATATACAGGCCTTGCAACGGCAATGCGACCAAGCCCTTGAGTCTATGAAGAAACAAGCCGGAAGGCTGACCTCGCTACGGCAAAAGGCGGCCTCGGTCGTGGAAAGGCAGATGAAAGAAAAGCTCATCCCGTTGGGCATCCCGAACGTCCAATTCAAAGTGGAACTCACTCCCAAAGAAGTACCGGACGAGACGGGAACCGACAAAATCAACTTCCTTTTCAGTGCCAACAAAAACGGCCAGTTGCAACCTATCTCCCAAGTGGCATCGGGGGGTGAAATCGCGCGCGTCATGCTCTCGCTGAAAGCCATGATTTCCGGGGCGGTCAAACTACCTACCATCATTTTCGACGAAATAGATACCGGCGTCTCCGGCAGCATCGCCGAGAAGATGGCGCATATCATGCAGGAAATGGGAGCACTCAACCGACAAGTCATCAGCATCACCCATCTGCCCCAAATCGCGGCTCTCGGCAGCACGCATTACAAAGTTTACAAGGAAGACCACGCGGAGGGTACCAGCAGCCATATCGTCCAACTGGACGAAAAAGGACGCGTGGAGGAAATCGCCCACATGTTGAGCGGCACCACACTGACCGATGCGGCCATCAATAACGCTAAAGAATTGCTTAACCAATCCTATAGAAAATGAAAAAGATCATATTTATATTGACTTGCCTGTCTACCTTGGGCGGCCATCTGGCTGCCCAAAATCCCAAATGGTTCAAAAAGGCGGCAAAAGCACAAATCAGCATCGTGACCATGAATGAAAAAGGAGACATGCTGCAATCCGGCAGCGGCTTTTTCATCGACAAGAACGGAACAGCTTTAGCCGATTACCAACTGTTCAAACAAGCCAGCAAAGCCAAAGTCGTCAGCGGAGAAGGAAAGGAATACGAAGTGGAAGCCATCGTGGGAGTCAGCTCATTATACGATTTGGTGAAGTTCCGGGTAAAAACCGACAAGGATACCCCGGCACTGACCATTTCAGACCGTATGGGCGTGAAACATGAACACGTCTACGTCCTCCCCTACCCGACAAAAGAAAACAAAATGTGTGTAAACGACACGTTGCACGACATTCAGAAATTCAACGAGAAATACGGTTACTACACCTTAGGTCGGC
>ENA-ORVB01001641-ORVB01001641.1-human-gut-metagenome-genome-assembly--contig:-NODE-1641-length-14527-cov-2.28296_pt1 | contig 14527 bp, 16 predicted proteins | sample MGYA00242090_ERZ509231 | MGnify/ENA primary metagenome ERZ509231 (study PRJEB26280, sample SAMEA2338798) | human gut metagenome | biome: human gut; feature: human-associated habitat; material: faeces...
GTGACAAGTATTGTGGCTTTATTTGGCACAAGTCAGATTGCAGCAAACGGTGTGGCAAATAGCGTTGACCAGATTTCAATTATTGTTGTAAATGCGATAAATCTTGCGATTATTACAGTTGTAGGTCAGTGTATGGGTGCAGGTGAAATTGAACAGGCTGAAATATACACTAAAAAATTAATGAAGATATCTTATATTTTCACAGGTTTGCTTGGAGTAATGGTATGTGCAATGCTTCCGTTAATACTTGGTTTGTATCAGCTTGAAGAGGATACCCGAAGTCTTAGCATTATTCTTATTATAATACACAATACACTTGCTTTTTTACTTCACCCCACTTCATTTAATCTTGCTAATAGCCTTAGGGCATCAGGTGATGTAAAAATTACTATGCTTGTTGGTATAGGCTCTATGCTTATATTTAGGCTTGGTGTTGCGTACATATTAGCAATAGTATGCGGACTTGGAGTAATTGGTGTTTGGATAGCAATGGGTTCAGATTGGGTTGCTCGTTCTACTGCATTTACAGTAAGATATAAAAGTGGCAGTTGGAAAAATATAAAGGTTATATAGCTTGTATTTATTATACTATTATTGTATAATTATCGTATAACAATGCTTAGGAGGAATTAACTTGGACACAAGGGTGCTTAAATATTTTTTAACTGTTGCGAGAGAAGAAAATATAACAAAGGCTGCAGAAATTCTGCATATTACTCAGCCTACATTAAGCCGTCAGCTATTAAAGCTTGAGGAGGACTTAGGAACACAGCTTTTCATAAGAGGTAAGAAGGGCATAGCACTTACAAATGAGGGAATGTTGTTCAGAAGAAGAGCAAGTGAAATTGCAGAGCTTGCAGACAAGGCTGAAAGAGAGCTTTCTGAAAATGAGCTGCTTATTGATGGAGAGATTACAATAGGCTGTGGTGAATTCGAATCGGTAAAAGTAATACCAAAGCTGTTTATGTCATTTAAGGAAAAATATCCTAATGTGAGTTTGGATTTATATACGGGAACAGCAGACGAAATAAAGCAGCGTATTGATAATGGCTTAACTGATATAGGTATTTTGCTTGAGCCGGTTGAAATTGAAAAATATAATTTTATACGCCTTAATGTATATGAAAAATGGGTAGTGGTAATGTGTGCCGATGACCCTGTTGCAGAAAAGGAATTTTTGACTATTGAGGATTTATGCAAGCTTCCTCTTATAATTCCCAAAAGGCAGAGTGTAAGAAATGAGGTTGAAAGCTGGTTTAGAGGATATATGGACAAGCTTAATATTGTGGCATCAAGCAATCTTTCTACAAATGCCTCAATTCTTGTAGAACATGGGTTGGGATATGCACTTATTATTGAGGGTTCTATGCCGTTTTTAGACAAAACAAGGATAACATACAGACCTGTATATCCCGAGAGAACAACAACATCTGTACTTGTATGGAAAAAAAATCAGCCTTTTGGATTGGCTGCAACAAAATTTTTAGAGCATATTCAATGCAGTTTGGGCATTGATAACAATAAAATATAAGTATTTTACATTATTAATGCTTTGGTTTATAATATAAGTGTAACGGGAAATAAATTCTCGCTGCACTTATTTTTTTTTACGAGGAGGTAATAAATATTGACAATAAAAGAATTAAGTGTGCGTTATAAGATTGATATTAATAAGCTGAAATTATTTGAAAAGGATGGTCTTATAAAAGCATCTGATGAATTTGATGAAAGAGGTTTAAAACGGCTTAGCACATTGTGTGCTTTGTATGACAGTGGGCTTAGTACAGAAGAAATAAAGAAGTTTTTGATACTAGATAATGAGCAAAAAACAGCGGAACAAATAAAGCTTTTAAGCATAAGCCGACAAAAACTGCTTGATGAAATTCACAAAATACAAAAAAGTCTGGACAGTCTGGATTATATCATTTATGAAATTAAAAATAAAACTCAACCAATTTTTTAAGGAGGAAAAAACTATGAAAAAATCTATTTTTAAAAGAATTATCTCTATGGTAGTATTGTTGACTATGGGTGTTATACCTGCTGTAAATGCTTATGCAAAGCCATCAGACAATGGTCAGGAGTTAGCAGAGATGATGGAGCATTACGGAAGTGATTATATTAATAAGCATTTGGATACAAAAACTCAGCAGCTTGTTATATTATCAACAATGACTTCTTTGCAAGCATACTCTCAGATTAAGGAGCAGACTTTTACAGCTCTTGACAAGGGTGTAACACCTGCTGAAATTAAAGAAGCAGTTTATCAGGCTGCACCATATTGCGGATATACAAAGGCTTTAAGTGCTATGGAGTCTGTAGATGAGGCATTTAAAGAAAGAAAAATACCAACTGTGAAATCTCAGGCAACTGTTACAGAAGATAACAGATATGAAAAGGGCTTAGAGGTTCAACGTTCAATATTTGATCCTGAAATAGGTACAATTACAGATGATATGGCTGACAGTCAAAAGGTTATTACTGAATATCTCTCAGGTATATGTTTTGGAGATTTTTATACAAGAGGAACTCTTGATATTAAAACAAGAGAAATTTTAACTCTTTCTGTTCTTACTGCAAATGGTGGATGTGAAAGCCAGATAGGTGCTCATACAAATGGCAATCTTACTGTGGGAAATACAAGAGATCAGATGCTTGCAGCAGTTTTATTATGTGTTCCTTATAATGGCTATCCAAGAACATTAAATGCCATGAATGCCATAAATACAGCGGCAGATGCCTATGAGGCAGCAAAGGAAGCTGAAACAAAATAGGGAGGGATTTTTATGAAGAAAGCAATATCTGGGCTGTTAGTAATATGTATTGTATTAACCATATGTATAACTGCAAGTTGTATTGCAGATACGAATACTACAGGGGAAAAGACAATTGTTCTTCAGGTTGGCAATTCCGATATGGTAGTTAACGGTATCCCAAAAGCTATTGATGCAGCTCCTGTAATCAGAAACGGCAGAACATTACTTCCAGTAAGAGCTGTTGTTGAAGAAATGGGAGGAGAAGTAATCTGGAACAGTGAATTACAGCAGGCGACCTTGAAATATGGTTCATATACAATTGTTTTAACTGTTGACAGTACACAGGCTATTGTAGATGACAATGCCAGAATTCTTGATTCGGCTCTATTAATAATTAATGGCAGAACATTTTTGCCAATCAGATTTATTGCCGAAAGCTTTGGCTTTGAAGTGAAATGGAGTGGAGAGGAACAGACAATTACTATAAGAAAAGAATTTGAAACAGATGAAAGTGATGCAGAAACAGTAGAAAACAAAAATTCTTCAAATATACTTATAGCTTACTTCTCTCTTAACACAAGTTCAGATCATAGCAGTGATGTAGATGCATCTACATCAGCCAGCTTATATATTGATGATGGTCAAAAATATGGTACAACAGAAATTCTTGCATATATGATTCAGGATAATGTTGGCGGGGATGTATTCAAAATTGAAACAGATAAAGAATATTCATCTGATTTTGATACGGTAATTGCCGAAGCTACAGAAGAAAGAAATACATCAGAAAGACCTGTTATTACAAACAAAGTTGATAATATGGATAAATATGACACAGTATTCATTGGCTTTCCAATCTGGGCAATGACTACACCAAATGTAATATTGACTTTCCTTGAAGAGTATGATTTATCAGGTAAAACAGTAATTCCGTTTTGTACACATGATGGTTATGGCTCAGGCAACAGCTTTAATGTTGTAGATGAAAATGCTAAGAATGCAAATGTTAATACCACAGGTCTTGCTATAGCGTCTGAGGATATCATCAAAGGCGATATAACAGAAATTGAAACTGAAGTAAATAACTGGACTGAGGGCTTAGGCTTGCTTTTAGAAGGTACAGGTTCAGAAAATATCCCTATAAATATAAAAATAGGTGGCAGAAGTCTTACAGGCTATCTTAATAATACTCCTGAAGCAGAGCAGTTTAAGAAAATGTTGCCAATAACAGTTTCCATGAGTGGTTTTGGCGGCAGAGAATACTACGGAGGTATTGACGGTGATATTACAGACAGTACCGAGGGTAAGCTTAATTTTGAAAACGGAGATATTACATGGTGTCCGACAAACAATACGGTTGCTATATTTTATGCACAGACTGACAGACCTAATCTTACAATGAAGGTAATATCAATGGGGAAGGTTACATCTGATTTATCTGTATTTTATGAGCTGGACAGTGCAGAAGATATAACTTTTGAATTAGCTGAAAACAGTAAAAAAAATTCTGATAGCTTATTTCACTTGGGCTGAAAATGTTGATTTGAAAAATCCACAAAATGTTGATGTTGATGCGGTTACTTCAGCGGGTTTGGTTGCCCCGGGCAATGCCGCCAAACTTGCTGTAGATATACAAAAACAGACAGGGGGTGATATATTTTCAATCAGGGTAAAAGATTTATATCCAGGAAATTATGATGAAAGTGTAGAAAGAGCTGAAAATGAGCTTTTGCAAGATGCAAGACCGAAACTTGCAAATAATGTTGAAAATATGGAGGACTATAATATAGTTTTTCTCGGCTATCCAACTTGGATTGGTGCCTGTCCTATGGCAGTCAGAACATTTCTTGAAAGTTATGATTTTTCGGATAAAACTGTTATTCCGTTCTGTACTCATGGAACAAGTGGAACAGGTGAAAGTATAGAGGATATTAAAAAAATTATTCCAGCAGCCAAACTGGAAAAAGAATTTTCAGTTTATCGTTCTGATGTAGATAACTGTACAGCAGAATTATATCAATGGGTAAAAGAAGTATTTAAGAAAATTATGCAATAAAAAGGAGATAAAAGCTATGACAAAAAAATAATTGTTATATTACTCTTGATGTTTGGTATGATAGCAGCGTGTACATATTCTGTATTTGCTGCCAATGGTGTTGCAGGCGATGTTGATAACAATGGTGTTTTGACAGCAAGTGATGCAGCTGTGGTTTTGCAAAAGGTACTTAATAATTCATTTGAAATGCCTATTGAAAATATAGCTGAAAATTTTATGGATTGTGCCGATGTAGATATTGATGGAATTTTGACTTCTGCCGATTCAGCTCATATTCTTCAAAAGGTTCTTGATAGCGGTTATAGAATGCCTATTGAAACAAACGAGAGTACAACAGAGCTAACAACAGAAAGCAAAACGGAAACAACTGAGAGTACAACGGAGTTAACGACAGAAAGTAAAACAGAAACAACTACGGAGGATACTAACGATATATTAATTGTGTATTTCTCTCATACAGGTACTACAAGAAATGCAGCTGAGCTTGTCTATTCGTCAGTAGGAGGAGATATGGTTGAAATTACTCCTGTAAATCAGTATCCCGGTGTATACAGTGAGCTTTTGAATCAGGCACAGAGTGAAATAAGCAGTGATGCAAGACCTGCAATAAATGTTAACATTGATGATATTTTAAAATATAAAACTATACTTGTCGGTTATCCGATATGGTGGAATACAGTACCACCTGTAGTCAGAACCTTCTTTGATAGTTATGATTTATCGGGAAAAACAATAATGCCGTTTTGTACATCTGGAGGCAGTGGTATTAATGGCAGTATGACTAAGGTTAGGGAGCTTTGCCCTAATTCAAATATAATTCAGGGTATAGAGGCGGATAATCAAACAGTAATAAATAACTGGCTTAGAAATAATGGAATTATTGAATAATAAAATTTTATAATGTTTTTATGCTTTATTTAGGGAATGCTGATAAGGATTATACAATTTCCCCCCCCTTCTTTATATAACTAATTTATTTGGCATTCCCTTAATAATATAATATTGTATATCTATTATTAATTTTAGGTGGGATTGTATGTAGAGGTATTTACATTGTGCATTGGTGCTGAAATGAAAATAAGCTTAGTGAAGTAGCAGGTGATTATATGGATAATATTAAAGAAATTTTAGTTAAATTAGAGGATAATATTGTTACCAGAGAACTCATAAAAGAATTACCAATAATACTTTCTTTTGATGATTACAGTAGAACTGAAAAGATAGCATACTTAAATAAAAAATATTGGATTGATGCTTCTGCTGCTAAAAATTATTGTCCGTCAAAAGGTGATTTGATGTTTTATGCTCCTTGGGGATATTTAGCACTTTTTTATAATGATTATATTGTATCAAAAGGTTATGTGCTTTTGGGTAAGGTTATTTCAGGGCTAATGCATTTAGATAGTCTTAAAGGAAATGTCAGACTTGAGAAGGCTATATAATAAAATGGAGATATTGCAACACAAGATTTTTTATGTAGTTGTGCATTGTAATTCACCACAATAGTATTTTACACTACATTGATGCCTTGTGAATCATCATCAACAAAACCTGCAATGGAAAGCAGAAGTGTAAATATAGAAAATTAATATTTTATTAAATATAATTGGAGGTACTAATAGTGAAAAAAATAAAAAAATTGGTTCTTGCTTGCATATGTATATTTTCTGTTATGTGTATTTTGTCAGCTTGCGGAAATGATACAGCACAAAATACAGCTCCTTCACAGCAAAGTGATTTCCAGACAGCAGAAGAAAAAGACAGTTCGGATAATAATAACATAAATACATCTGAAAATGAAAGTGCGATAAACGGAGATTTGGCAAATGATAATTTGGATAACTCATCAAAAGTGTTGGTTGCTTATTTTTCTGCAACAGGAACAACAAAAGATGTTGCCGAAAATATTGCTGATTCTCTTTCAGCCGATTTATATGAAATTATTCCAAGTGAACCTTATACGGATGATGATTTGGATTATAACGACAGCAACAGCCGCACAAGCATTGAAATGAATGATAAATCAAGTCGTCCTGAAATTGCAAACAATGTGGAAAACATTGAAGATTATGATGTTATATTTTTAGGCTACCCTATTTGGTGGGGTGAAGCACCCCATATTATTTACACATTTATGGAAAGTTACGATTTTTCGGGAAAAACAATTATTCCTTTCTGCACATCAGGAGGCAGTCCTATTGGTTCAAGTGCTGAAAATATTTATTCTGTTGTTTCAGATAACGCCGTATGGCTTGAAGGCGACAGATTAGGAAGCAATTCTTCTCATGAGGATATAGTAAACTGGATTAACGGTCTTGGTTTGGACGTGAAAGCACAGTGAGCAAAAAGCAAATTATAAAAATAATAATCGATATGTCTATGACTGTTATGCTCTCTTTTCTTATGGCATATATGATTACGGGGCAGGAAGTACACGAATGGCTTGGAGCGGTAATGCTTTTATTATTTATAGTACATCATATTTTAAATTTTCATTGGATTAAAAATTTATTTAAGGGTAAATATACTATAATCCGTATATTTAGCACATCAATAAATATTTTACTGTTATTTGATATGATAGGTCTTGCTGTAAGCGGAATTATGATGTCTGGCTATGTGTTTGATTTTTTAAATATACACACCGGAATGGTTTTCGCAAGACGGCTGCATATGTTTTCGGCTTATTGGGGTTTTATTCTTATGTCAATTCATTTAGGACAGCATTGGAATTTTTGTGTAAGCGCAATGAAGCGTATGACACACAGCGTTAAAGAAAATATTACTGTTGTATGGATACTTAGAATATTTATACTTTGTGTATCAATATATGGAATATATGCCTTTTTTGCAGAAAATATAATTGATTATCTTTTTTTAAAAACTGCCTTTGTGTTTTTTGACTTTGAGAAACAGGCGATAGTATTCTTTTGCGAATATATCTTTATGACGGTTTTGTTTGCGGCTATGGCTTATTATTTGAATAAAGGACTTCAAAAATTGAGAAAGAAGGAGGTAAAAAATGAAAACAGCTGAAAAGTTTATTTTGCTTTCTATAGCAGTTATATTTTTACTTAGCGGCTGCGGAAGTGAAAATATTGAAAATACTCTGCCGAATACAACGCAGGCGCATACACAGGAGAACAACTCAAAAGATAAGAGCACTACAGCAAAAACTCAAGAGTCAAATGAAGTACAATCGGCACAGGAGAGTTTTGTATTAATTAAAGGCGGCACTTTTGAAATGGGAAGTCCTGGAGGGGAAATGATGAAACACAGCACAGCGTAAATGTAAGTGATTTTTACATAAGTCCTTATGAGGTAACTCAAAAAGAGTACGAGAGCGTTATGGGAAACAATCCAAGCACATTTGATGGTGATAATCTTCCTGTTGAAAATATTACTTGGCTTGACGCTGTTTCTTTTTGCAACGCTCTTAGTGAAAAAAACGGACTTACTCCCGTATATAAAATTGACGGACAATTGGTAAGTTGGGACAGAAGCGCAAATGGGTACAGACTTCCAACTGAAGCTGAATGGGAATATGCCTGTCGTGCAGGAACAATTACTCCTTTTAATACCGAAACATCAATAAGCTCCGAAGAGTGTAATTATTATGGACACTATCCTTATAATATTGAGGATAATTATTTCAGTCAGAGTAATCTTGATACAAAGCCAGGAGAATACAGACAAACTACCGTTGATGTAGGGAGCTTCAAGCCTAATAAATGGGGACTTTATGATATGCACGGTAATGTCAGCGAATGGGTTTGGGATTATTACGGTGCATATTCGGACAGCGAACAGATTGACCCTACCGAACCGGAAACAGGAAATTTAAGGGTTTATAGAGGCGGTGGCTGGAACGATTTTGCCAAAAATATGCGTTCTGCTTACAGAGCGACGTTATCTCAAGACAAATCAAGTTTTAATATTGGTTTGAGATTGGTATGCAGCGCTGTAACAATAAGCGGAAGTGTATCCGGCATTGAATCGAAAAAAGAGACAAACAGTGGCGGAAAAATGTTGATAGCGTATTTTTCGTGGAGCGGAAATACAGAAGGAGCAGCAAAAGAAATTCAGTCGCAGACGGGAGCCGATTTATTTAAAATCGAGTTAGTAAAACCCTATTCAAGTGATTACAATACAGTTTTGGACGAAGCACAGAGAGATCAGAACAAACAGGCAAGACCGGAACTTTCAACTCATGTTGAAAATATGGAAGATTACGATATTGTTTTCATAGGTTATCCTAATTGGTGGGCGTCTATCCCTATGCCGATAGCGTCATTTCTTGAAGAGTATGATTTCAGCGACAAAACAATAATTCCGTTCTGCTCACACGGAGGAGGTCGTTTTGGACAAAGCCTTACGGCAATTTCAAAATTAGCTCCGGACGCTGTATTAGGCGAAGGCTTGTCTATTCACTATTCGGGCGGTTCAACGCTTTCTGATGATATTGCACAGTGGTTAAATAAAAATAGTATAAAAAATTAAGGAGGAATTTTATTATGTCAGAAAAAAATTCAAACAAGAATACAAGAGAAATACATGAGAAAAATATGGTTTTTCCTGTTGGAAATCCTAACGATGGGTTTGCACAGTATTTTATAGGACAAAGCTATCTTGCACCTCTCTCAACGGAGCAAGTCGGTATTTTCAATGTAACCTTTGAACCCGGCTGCCGTAATAATTGGCATATCCATAAGGTCGACAAGGGCGGCGGTCAAATTCTTGTCTGCATAAACGGCAGGGGATATTATCAGGAATGGGGAAAAGAAGCACAGGAGCTTAATCCCGGTGATGTTGTTAATATTCCAGCAGGAGTAAAGCATTGGCATGGAGCAGCTCCCGACAGTTGGTTTTCTCACCTTGCAATTGAAGTGCCGGGAGAAAACACAAGTAATGAGTGGCTTGAAGCTGTTGATGATGAAGCATACGGAAAATTGAAATAAAAAAGAGGGGAATTATTATGCTTAAAAAAATTATATCAGTTTTTGTAGTATTATTATTTTGTATATTTTTTAACACATTATTCATAAATGCTGCTGAATCCTCTGTTGTTCTTCAGATTGATAATCCGATAATGGCGGTAAACGGTGTGGAAAAGCCTGTTGATGAGGGATATGATACAAAACCTGTAATAGTTGACGGGAGAACACTTTTACCTGTTCGTGCAGTAATTGAGGAATTTGGAGGAAATGTAAACTGGAATAGCGATACAAAAAAAGTTACTCTTACCCATAACGAAAATGAAATAGTATTGACTATTAACAGTATTCAAGCCTCTATTAACGATGCAGTCCAAAATCTTGATACAGCACCTGTTATCATAAATAACAAAACAATGCTTCCTATTAGGTTTATTGCGGAAAGCTTTGGATTTGATGTTGAATGGAATGAAAATAATAAAACAATAACCATTACAAACAGTGACGAAATTGAAAATATACAGAAAAAAAATACAGAAAATACAACTGAAATGGCAACAGAATCCGTAACAGAATCCGCAGATGTTCAAGATGAAGAACCGGAAAATGATTCAAATATACTTATTGCGTATTTTTCGGCAACAAACAATACAAAAGGAGTTGCTGAAAATATTGCTGATACTCTTTCAGCCGATTTATATGAAATTATTCCAAGTGAACCTTATACGGATGAGGATTTAGATTATAACGACAGCAACAGCCGCTCAAGCATTGAAATGAATGATAAATTAAGCCGTCCTGAAATTGCAAACAATGTGGAAAACATTGAAGATTATGACGTTATTTTTTTGGGCTATCCTATTTGGTGGGGTGAAGCACCAAGAATTATGAGTACCTTTGTTGAAAGCTATGATTTGTCAGAAAAGACAATTATTCCTTTCTGCACATCAGGAGGCAGTCCTATTGGCTCAAGCGCTGAAAATTTAGAAAAATTAAGCCCTGCAAATTGGCTTGAGGGAAAGCGTTTTGGCGGCAGTGCTTCAGGGGAAGAAATTTCACAATGGCTGAAAAGTATTGAAAATGATATTAAATAAATGGAGGAAACAAGATGAATAAAAATATACAGTCAAATGATAATATTGGGAAAAACTTTATCTCGATATAATTAATAAAGTCCTAATAAAACGGAGCTATTGACAGAACTATACCGTTAATAGCTCTGTTTTTTAGTTTTGCTAACTAGCAATTATGGTAGTATTAAATAAACAATCGGAGGCGATTATCATAGTCATCTCTGCATTTTTGTATAAATTACACAAATTTTAGGTTAAAATTTTGTTAATTAAGTCAGACGGTCTTGAAATGCCGAATTTTAGCTGTTTCTAAAGTCTTTTGTGCTATTTATCACTGAAATTGTATATTTTTGTTTTAAATTGTAGGTTGATTTTTGGAAAAAACAGGAGTATAATCAAGAATGCACCCCGTAAAGGAATTGTAACATTTTAGAAATCTTTGTAATAAATAAATGAGGGTTTATCATGAAAATTATATTTAAAAATAAAAGAAAAATTTTGATAGTCGGAAATATGCAACACAGGTACAATGCTGATTTTAGATTGTAATAGCCTAATTTGTAGTTTTCTCTATGCTATAAATTAGGCTATTATAATCTAAAAAACCTCTTTATGACTGCTATGTTCTAAGGATTGGGCGCATTGTGCTAAAATCCAAGGAGATTGTGGCTTCATCAGGAGGTGGTTTGCATTGGAGCGGCTTGACCTTAAAGATACTTCTCGAATTGTGGAAATAATCCAAAGTACACCAAGAGATTTTTATGATACGCTTCGAGAGCTTAGGAAATACTACAATATATCTCAAGAGAAAATGGCAGAAAGAATGTTGATTAGCTGTACATCCTACAGAAATATAGAAAACCGAAAAACAAAACATATAACACCAGAAATAGTAATTGCCGTCTGTATTGCCTTAAAGCTCGATCTTGAGCTATCAATGGACTTGTTTGAAAAAAGCGGGCAATCCGGAATATTTTATATGAAGGATACAAAATCTGTTGCATACAGAAAAATACTGTGTAAAAATGGACAGTATGATCTTCGAGAAGTTAATGATGCTTTAATTGAGATTGGCATTGAGCCATTAAGAATAGAAAGGACAAAATAAATTGAATATAGAACATTGACTTTAGTGTGAGTTTCAAGAGGATATGAAATTTGCACTTTTTTTATGTAAAAAATTTTTTAAGACCGCACATTTTCTTGCGGTCATTTTTTGCTTAAATACGGGCTTTTTTGAAAAATTGAGCGTAAAACAGGGTGAAAACAGCTTGAAATTCGCAACTTTTTCTTTCTTTTTTTCATTCTCTCAAACCTGTAAACTGTTATCAAGTTAGCTGACTTAAATAATTTTTTGAAAGGATGAGTTTAAGGATGAGTTTTATGAAAAGTATATATTTGCAATTAGCTGAAAGCTATACCATCTTGACCAAGAGATAAACGACAGAGGTATATCACTTGATATGGAGCTTGTGAATAATGCAATAAATTTTGATGAGCTTACAAAAACTCAACTCAGAAATGATATGCAAGAAATAACACAGCTTGAAAATCCTAACTCTGTTATTCAAATGCGTGAATGGCTTGCGGAAAATGGTCTTGAAACTGATAGTCGTCTAATAAAGGCACACTAAGAAAGGTGTGGCAGTGTAATGCCAGATATGAGGTCAAAGGTGTTCAGGGCTGTAGTAACCGTCACATTGAGGAAAACACCATTGAACAGATTTTCGTTATTGCTTGGAATACTATAATTGACAATATTGAAAGCTGTAAGGCTAAGTGGACGGTGCAGGCAAATGGTGATTAATTACTTACAGCTTATAGAGCAAGGGATTTTTTGAAACTTACAGAAAACTCGGAACATATAGATAAGGTTGATACGGATTTTATGATAAGAGTGCTTGACAACATAACCATTTATGAAAACGGTAAGATTATTATAAAATTTTATGACGGAACAGAAATTGAATATTGTTGATTTTACTGACCTGCTGCAGTGATTTGTGGCAGGTCCTTTTTTGTTGTGAAATTATACTTGACAATTTTCTAGATTAGAGTGATTACTAAAGAAAAAGGCTTTTGAGGTGATTACGATTGACTGATAAACAGAAAAAGGAAATAATAAGATTAGGAATGGCTGGTTGTGGTTATAAGAGAATAGCTTCTCTATTAAATGTACCTAGAGATAGGGTTAAATATTTTTGTAAAAATAAAGGCTTTGATGGGTTTGGTAAAAATATTAAAGAAAAGTATGCACCAAAAACAGAAGGATTAAATGGTGTTTGTAAATGCTGCGGTAAGTTATTTGAACAACCTAAGAAAGGCAGAAAAAGAGAATATTGTTCAGCAGAGTGTAAACGACTATGGGAGAAAACACACTATAAGCCGCATGAACATAAATGCTTTTATTGTGGCTAAACATTTGAAAGTAAGCCTAAGGCTCAAAAATTTTGCTAAAAGGATTGCTATTATAAATATAGATTTTATCGTGAAGAAGATGTTGATATGATTGCTGAATGCTTGAAAAAGGGAAGAAAGCCTGAATATGTACCTTATTGGATTAGGAAAATAATTTGCGATGAAGAAAAGAAAATGAAATGATGAATAGAAACTTTAAATATTATATTATTTGAAATTTGAGTATTGTTTCTTGTTAATATAAATATAAAAATTAAATACAAGTAAATATTGATGACCTGTCATATTAATTTATGGCAGGCTTTTTAGTTAATAGTTTGAAATATTATATGGAGGTGGATGTTAAATAAATAAAAAATGAATTTTTGAAATGTAACCATTGAATTTATATATTAATAGTCGTATTAATTTCATCAAAAATGTAAATTTACTATATGAAAAAGTCGAAAAATTTGATATAATGTATTTAGTTATATTAAATGGACGATGGAGGTTAATTATGACTAATTTTGGTGATGCTGAAAGGCATATTGCATCATTACTTTCAGTGGGAAATGAATTTACTATAAATGGTAAAACTTTTGATATTAAGTGGTCTGGGAAACCGACATGTAAGAAAGGTGAACCGAAAACAGATATATATGTGTATGCGGAGTCAGATAAAGATAGTATAGAGGTTAAAATATCATATAAGAAAAGTAATGCAGATTTTATAGAGAATAAAACAACTGCAGAACGTGCAGAGGCGTTGTTTGGTGAAGATTGGGCAAAAATAATTTATTCCGCAACAAAAAGTATAGAACAGACTTTCAAATCTAAAAAGCTTATTTATAAGGCGAAATATAAAAAAACGGAAGCAGGGGCTATAACTCTTGGATGGAAATATGAGTTAATGAATAAGAGTGCGGGTGAATTGTCTGGAGTAGTAAAACTAACTCGCGAACAGGTAATAGATGTATATTCAGGTACACATATTTCTGAGGCAAAGAAAAATGCTAATGTAAATGGTAAAATTATAAAAGATTCGGGTGTTGCAAATTATATATTAATGAATGATAATTTATCTTCAACACAAGAGGTAATAAATAATCTTGTTTCAATTGAGTGTTATGTTGATAAATATCCAACGATATATTTTGCTTGTAAAGCGTTGAATTATAGAACATATAAAGATAAATATGATGGAAACAGACCACTTTCAGTGTATGTTGATTGGAGCATAAAAGATGGAAAGTTGCATTCAAATCTTGTATTTGATAATCCGTTGGTGATACGTGGTGATTTTGTTGC
>ENA-ORVB01001652-ORVB01001652.1-human-gut-metagenome-genome-assembly--contig:-NODE-1652-length-14435-cov-2.95953_pt1 | contig 14435 bp, 10 predicted proteins | sample MGYA00242090_ERZ509231 | MGnify/ENA primary metagenome ERZ509231 (study PRJEB26280, sample SAMEA2338798) | human gut metagenome | biome: human gut; feature: human-associated habitat; material: faeces...
CAAGAGCACGAGCTGATACGTTGAATACACCCGGTAACTGCTCACCAGCGATTTTGTAAAGGTTTGGAATCATCAACAGAAGACCCTGTGATGCTGTATATGTTGTAGTCAGGGCACCTGCTGCAAGGGAACCGTGTACAGCACCTGCTGCACCTGCTTCAGACTGCATTTCTGTAACCTGAACTTCCTGTCCAAAAATATTTTTTCTTCCCTGTGTTGCCCATTCGTCTGTAGCTTCTGCCATAACGGATGACGGGGTGATTGGGTAAATTGCTGCAACGTCAGAAAATGCATAAGAAGCATGAGCTGCTGCATGGTTACCATCCATGGTTTTCATCTTTCTAGCCATTTGTTTTTTTCCTCCTTGTAAATTGTTACAACTTTAAACAATGTTCACTTCGCTCTCCGAAGTCTGTCAATAATTATATCACGATTTACAAATTATGTCTATTTTTATAAGAAAAGAAAATGCAATGTTTTCTCAAAAAAACATTTTTATGCTTCTATAATTTTCTTAATTGTCTTAGCACTTAACTCTCTTATCAGTACTTTCTGAATTCTGCATAATTCTTTATGTACTTTGCAGCCATCTCCCTGATTTCGGACACACGGCTTATCTGGATTCATACATTCAATCATGAAAAATTCCGGCTCAACTGCACGGTAAATATCCATTAAAGTAATTTCATCAATTCCTTTATTTAAGGCATAACCTCCATTACTGCCACGATAACTTTTCACAAGTTCGGCTTTTTCCATCTTTTTTAAAATCTTATATACAAAAGCAGGTGTCAACACTTCTTCTTCACAAATCTGTGTCACACAGATTTTCTGACCTCCTGCCAGTGCTCTGACAATACGTACTGCATAATCACATTCTCTGGTAACGTACTTTCGGAACCTTTCTGTACTTGATTTCATGAGAAGATTTTTTGTCAGGTATGCGGCGCATATGTTGATAAAATTCGGGTGCATCCGACGGAAAATCAGCCACAAAAGCAAATACAAGCAAATACAATAAGAACTCCGAGAGTACATTTTATCTATAAAAAATTTTTACTCATTTAGTTCCTGTCATCATTCGACATGCTCTAAGTGCCATTATTATACCTATGTATACTTAATTTATCAAGTATTTTGAAAGAAATGCTTGCAAATTCCCTATTTTACTGTAAAATAGGAAGAGATTATGCACACACATTTTGTATATAGAAATAAGTGAGGTAAAAACATGATTGCAGCAAATAATGTTACTTTGAGAATTGGAAAAAAAGCACTGTTTGAAGATGTTAATATTAAATTTACCGAGGGAAACTGCTACGGTCTGATTGGTGCCAATGGAGCAGGAAAATCTACATTCCTGAAAATCCTCTCCGGTCAGCTCGAAACTACAAGTGGTGATATCACAATCACTCCTGGTCAGCGTCTCTCTTTCCTTCAGCAGGACCACTTTAAATACGACGCTTATCCGGTACTGGATACTGTAATTATGGGTAACAAGCGTCTTTATGAAATCATGAAAGAAAAAGAAGCCATCTACGCAAAAGAAGATTTTTCTGATGAAGATGGTATCCGTGCCAGCGAACTTGAAGGTGAGTTTGCAGAAATGAACGGATGGGAAGCAGAATCCGATGCTGCCCAGTTATTAAATGGACTTGGAATCGAGACTGAAATTCATTACGCTATTATGGGAGATTTAACAGGAAGCCAGAAAGTCAAAGTTCTGCTTGCACAGGCATTATTTGGAAATCCTGATATTCTGCTTCTCGACGAGCCAACCAACCACTTAGACTTAAACGCAATCGAATGGCTCGAAGAATTCTTAATCAACTTTGAAAATACGGTTATTGTTGTATCCCATGACCGTTATTTTTTAAATAAAGTATGTACTCATACCGCTGATATTGATTACGGAAAAATCCAGTTATACGCAGGTAACTATGATTTCTGGTATGAATCCAGCCAGCTCTTAATTAAACAGATGAAGGAAGCAAACCGTAAGAAAGAAGAAAAGATTAAAGAACTTCAGGAATTTATTTCTCGTTTCTCTGCAAATGCATCAAAATCCAAACAGGCGACTTCCAGAAAACGTGCGCTCGAAAAAATTCAGCTTGATGAAATGCGTCCATCCAGCCGTAAATACCCTTACATCGATTTCCGCCCAAACCGTGAAATCGGAAACGAAGTATTAATGGTAGAAGGTCTTTCCAAGACAGTCGATGGAGTAAAAGTCCTCGATAATCTGACTTTTACCCTCGGACGCGAAGACAAAGTTGCTTTTGTTGGTGGAAACGAACAGGCAAAAACTGTTCTCTTTAAAATCCTGATGGGAGAAATGGAGCCGGATGAAGGTACTTATAAATGGGGTGTTACTACTTCCCAGTCTTACTTCCCGAAAGACAACACACTTGAGTTTGACAATGACTTAACCATTGCAGATTGGCTGACCCAGTATTCTGAGATCAAAGACGCAACTTATGTTCGTGGTTTCCTTGGACGTATGCTCTTCCCTGGTGAAGATGGTGTAAAAAAAGTACGTATTCTTTCCGGTGGTGAAAAAGTAAGATGTCTCTTGTCTAAGATGATGATTTCCGGTGCAAACGTACTGCTCTTTGATGAGCCGACCAACCATCTGGACATGGAATCCATTACTGCCTTAAATAATGGTATGATTAAATTTCCTGGTGTTATCTTATTTGCATCCCATGACCACCAGATTGTGCAGACAACTGCAAACCGTATCATGGAGATTATGCCAAACGGAATTCTTATCGACAAGATTACAACTTATGATGAATATCTTGAGAGTGATGAAATGGCAAAGAAACGTCAATCTGTCTATACAATGACTGAAGAAGACAACTAAATAAAAATAAAAATGCTCAGAGTCATAACGGCTCTGAGCATTTTTATTTTTTTATTTCGCTTTTTCTTCTTTCTTTTCAAATGGATCTGTTCCTACCGGAATTAAAATATTTAATACGATTGCAACAACCGCTGCCGGAACAATACCGGAACCGCCAAATACATAGCTGACCCAGGATGGAAGCTGATTTAATACATCTGCTGTTGAACCAAGTCCATAGCCAAATCCAAGTGCAACTGACATAATAGTTACTGCACGGGAATCAACTCCATCTTTTGTAAGCAGTTTAATACCACTTACTACAATAGAGGAAAACATCATAACTGCCGCTCCGCCAAGTACAGACTGTGGCATAATTTCCACTAAAGCTGCAACCTTTGGCACAAGACCGCAGATAATCAAAAAGATGGCTCCCATTGAGATTGCAAACAGATTGACAATCTTTGTCATACCTACAAGACCAACATTCTGGCTGAATGAGGTATTTGGAAGTACACCAAATAAAGAACCAAAAGCAGAACCAAAACCATCACACACAACACCACCGGATAATTCTTTATCGGTTGCCTCACGGTCTAATCCGCCTTCTGCGACACCTGAAATATCTCCGATTGTTTCAACTGCAGTTACAATAAACATGATTAAATACGGAATAATTGCTTTTAAATCAAACGTCATTTTAACCGGCATAAATTTCGGAATTTCAAACCAGGATGCATCTGCCACTTTAGACCAGTCAATCACCCAGGAACAGGTCTGCACAACACCCTCTGCATCCGTATATGTAGTTGGAAGCACCAATGCCATAATCACACAGGCAATATAACCTACGATAATTCCCATTAAAATAGATGCAGAACTTGTCATTCCTTTTGTAAAGTGCTTGAATAAAATAACAGAAACCAAAACCAAAGTACCAACAAATAAATTCGGAATAGAGCCAAAGTCTCCATTTGAATTTCCTCCACCAAAGGAATTAATTCCAACACTGATAAGAGAAAGCCCAATCGCTGTTACAACTGTACCGGTTACCAATGCCGGGAAAAACTTTCTTAATGGTTTTAAGAAGAATCCCAGAACACCTTCCATCAGACCGCCAATTAAACAGGCTCCCATAATCGCTCCATAAGCTAAAACGCCTCCACCGCATGAAGCAACAATTCCTTTTGAAACACCGATAAACCCTGAACTTGTTCCCATTACAATCGGTAACCTTGAGCCAACCGGTCCTATCGTCCAAAGCTGGATTAACGTAACAATACCAGCAATTAACATTGCATTTTGTAAAACCGGACGCATCAGTCCTGCATCTGCCAGTCCACACATTCCTCCGATAATCAGAATCGGCGTCAGATTTCCGACAAACATTGCAAGCACATGCTGCATACCAAGCAGTATGGCTCTCCCCAGTGGAATTCGTCCTTCCAGTTCATACTCACTCGTGTACTCTACTTGTTTTTTTTCTTTTCCCAAACCTTTTTTCTCCTTTCGCAATTTCGACCCATCATTTTTTACGGGCTTACGCTTCTACGCTTTTGTTTGGCAACGCTGTACCGCTTAAATTCCGCTGTTTATTATATCCAAAGTTCATTCTGACGTCAATATAGAAATCGTTCTTTTTTTCTTCCATTATTTTCCAATAATTTCAGCAGTATTAATAAAAGAATACGGAGTTGTCTGGTATACATAATAATTCAGCCAGTTTGTATATAAATTGTTTGCATGAGAACGCCATAAAAGCAATGGTCTGTTTTCCGGATTATCATCCGGATAATAGTTCTTCGGAATTTCAATATCCAGCCCTTTACTCTTATCTCTTTTATATTCTCCGTCCAGAGTAACACGGTCATATTCCGGATGTCCCATCACGAAAATCTGACGTCCATCTTCTGCCATGCATAAAAATACTCCTGCTTCGTCCGATTCTGCAAGTACAGTTAATGCTTCACAGGCATGAATCTCTGCTGCCGGAACCTCTGTGTGACGGGAATGTGGTGCCCAAAACTCGTCATCAAATCCCCGAACCAGCGGAATCTTTCGATTCTCTACACGATGTCTAAACAATCCAAAGACTTTTTTATCCATCAGTCTCTTTTTCAGACCATAATGGTAATATAATCCTGCCTGTGCTCCCCAGCACAGATAGATTGTAGATGTGACATTGGTTTTTGTCCAATCCATAATCTGTGTTAATTCTTCCCAATAATCTACCTCTTCAAACTCCATCTGTTCCACCGGTGCACCGGTAATAATCATTCCATCAAATTTTCTATGTTTTACTTCAGAAAATGTTTCATAAAACTTATTCAAATGGCTGGTCGCTGTATTTTTTGCCTCATGGGTTGCCACCATCATAAAAGAGACATCCACCTGAAGCGGAGTATTTGATAAAGAACGAAGCAGCTGAAGTTCCGTATCTTCTTTTAACGGCATCAGATTTAAAATTAAAATTTGAATCGGACGGATATCCTGATGTGAGGCACGCTTTTCATCCATCACGAAAATATTCTCTTTCTCCAGAATCTCTTTTACAGGTAAATCACTTTGTATTTTAATTGGCATTGTTTTTTTATCCTTTCTGTTTTACATAAGAGGGGCAATCAGACGAAGAACTTTTCCCTCTATCCTTGTTGCAAGTTTTAGTTTTTTATAATCAGCTAATGATATATGGATACACTTTTTCATTGTCTCTTCAAAGTCTTCTTCAATTTTTTGGATTTCAGAATTCTCATAGAAAAAGACACCACATTCAAAATGATGATAAAAACTTCGATAATCCAGATTCACAGTTCCTACGACTGCTTTCTTGTTATCAGAAACAAATATCTTTGCATGCACAAAGCCTGGTTTATATTCCGAAATTTTCACACCTGCCTCTAATAATTCATTATAATACGTCTTAGCAAGTGCAAATGCATATTTCTTATCCGGAATGTGTGGCATAATAATTGAAACTTCTACTCCACGCTTTGCCGCATAGGTCAGTGCACTAATCATTTCGTAATCTAAAATCAGATACGGTGTCATAATATGTACATACTGGCAGGCAGTATTTAAAATATCCAGATAAATCTGTTTTCCGACACGTTCTGTTCCATAAGGCATGACATCATAAGGAATCACATAACCATCTTTTTCCTTTAACATTGATTTTGGTGTCAGATACGCTTCATAATCCGGTTCTTGTTTTTCTGTTGTATGCCACATTTCCAAAAACATACAGGTAAATTTCTGTACGGCATCTCCGGTTACCATTACTGCGGTGTCTTTCCAGTGACCAAATCGTTCTTTTTTATTAATGTATTCATCTGCAAGATTTGTTCCTCCTGTAAAAGCCACTTTTCCATCAATCACAACAATTTTTCTGTGGTCGCGGTTATTATAATGACTGGAAAAGACCGGACGAATTGGTGCAAACATTTTGCACTGGATTCCATACTTTTTCAATAATTTGGGATAAAAATTCGGAAGCAGTGTCAGTTCACACATTCCATCATACATAACACGTACTTCTACTCCGGCCTTCACTTTTTCCTGTAAAATTTCAAGCACAGACTCCCACATATATCCTTCTTCTAAAATAAAATATTCCAGGAAAATAAATTTTTCTGCTTTCTTAAGCTGTTTTAACAATTCCGGAAACTGGTCATCTCCTAGTGGAAAATATTGAATCGTCGTGTTTTGATAAACCGGACAATTCCCATGTTCCAGGAGATAATCTGCCATCCGCCCCATCTGTGGATTTTCTTCTTTTAACGTTTCAAATGTTTTCTCGTCCTGTTTTAAATAGACTCTTGATTTTTCACCCAGCACACGAAGCCTTTGATAAATTACTTTTGTTCCAGGCTGTATCATAATATAGGTATAAAACAGTGCTCCAAAAACCGGAAAAAGTAAAAGCGGAAGCATCCACACCAGCTTAAAATCCGGATTGCCCCGACTGTTAAAAATATGAAGCAGGGCAATTAAACCTAAAACACTGAATCCGGCATATACAATCCCGCTATACTCTTTCGCCCAGAAAAAAGTGACACCAAGAAGCAAAAACTGAATGATAAATGCAACAGCCACAATCAGGGTACGACCAAAAATAATCGTTTTAATCCCTCTAATTCCTTTTATCTGCCATTCTTTTTTCATAAATCAAGTCTGCCTTCTTTCTCTATTGTACCGATTCTGCAAGTTTTAAAAAATCTTCTTCCGAAAGAATTGGGATTCCCAGTTCTTTCGCCTTTTTATTTTTAGATGAAGAGGATTCTGTGTCATTGTTAATCAGATAATCCGTTTTCTTGCTGACACTTCCGGTTACCTTTCCACCCCTATTTTCAATAAATTCTTTCATTGCATTTCGGTTTTCAAATTGGTTCACACTTCCTGTTATGACAAACTGTTTTCCCGACAGCGGATTTCCCGTTTCTATTTTCATTTTTTCAAACGTCAAATAAGTCAGCAAGTGTTCTAACTTTCTCTGATTTTTTTCATTTTTAAAATAATCCGTCACACTTTTTGCAATGACTGAACCAATTCCCTCTATCTGACTGATAGTTTCTTCATCCGCCTGCATCAGTTTTTGCAGGTCATAATCAAATTCTTTGCAAAGCACCTTTGCATTTGCAACTCCAATATTTGCAATCCCAAGCGCATAGACCAGCCTTGGAAGCGTTGTATGAGAAGATTTTTTGATGTTCTCAATCAGATTTTCATACGATTTTTCACCAAATCCATCCATCTCTATAATCGCATCTTTATAATGTTCCAATTCATAAATGTCACCAAATTCTTTGATAAATCCATTTAAGATAAATTTTTCAAGTGTTGCCTCTGATAACCCGTCAATATTCATTGCATCCCGACTCACAAATAACGTAAAGGACTTGATTTTTTTTGCCTGACACTCCGGATTCGTACAGATTAGTACCTCCACGTCATTACTTTTTTGTATCTTTGTCGGCTCTTTGCAGACCGGACAGGAGTCAGGAATGGTTAAATTTCTGCTTCTTGTAAGATTCTCTGCAATCTGCGGAATAATCATATTTGCCTTATAGACTTCAATGCGGTCTCCAATTCCAAGTTCCAGCTCTTTCAAAATACTGATATTATGCACACTTGCACGGCTTACCGTTGTTCCCTCCAGTTCAACCGGCTCAAAAATGGCCACCGGATTAATCAGTCCGGTTCTTGATGGGCTCCACTCAATTTCCTTTAACGTTGTCTCACGGATTTCATCTTTCCATTTAAAAGCAAAAGCATTTCTTGGAAACTTTGCGGTACTTCCGAGAGAATCTCCATAAGCAATATCATCGTATAATGCCACCAGTCCATCGGACGGAAAATCATTTGTGGAAATTTTATCTGAAAAATACTGTATTGTTTCTTCCAGATTTTTGCTGTCCACCATACGATATTCCACAATATCAAACCCCTGCGTTTTGAGCCATTCAAACTGACACGCTCTTGAATTGTTAAAATCCACTCCTTCTGCACGAACCAGAGAAAACGCATAAAAGTATACATTTCGTTTTGCTGTAATTTCATTATTTAATTGACGCACGGAACCACTGCACAGATTTCTTGGATTTTTATACTTTGCATCTACATCTTCAATCTGTTTATTGATTTTTTCAAAGTCAGAATAAGAGATAATTGCTTCCCCTCTCAATATCAGTTCTCCTTGATAGGCAATCTGAAGCGGCACATTCTTAAACACTTTTGCATTGTTGGTGATAACTTCTCCCACTATTCCATTTCCACGAGTGACCGCTTTTTTTAATTTCCCATCCTGATATGTCAGTACAATCGTCAGACCATCCATCTTCCAGGAAAGCACTGTTTTTTGATTTCCCACAAAGTTTTTCAGCACTTCTATCTCTTTTGTCTTATCCAAAGAAAGCATCGGTGTCTCATGCGTTTCTTTTGGAAGCGCATTGACTGCTTCATAGCCAACTGAAACCGTCGGGCTTCCCGCAAGCGTAATTCCGGTTTCTTCTTCCAGTGCTTCTAGCTCATCATAAAGCTTATCATACTCATAATTGCTTATAATTTCTCTATCCTCTTGATAATAAGCTCTTCCTGCCTTATTTAACAATTCGACGAGTTCCTTCATTCTTTCTGTCTGGTTCACATTTCTTCCCCCTTTCTTTTTTGATTACGGTTGTTTCCGAAGAGTCTTTAATTATTTCCTGCAATGTTTTCATTTCCTGTGCCGTCACTTCCCGATACGATCCAACCGGTAAATCACCCAGTTCAATATTCATTACCCGAATCCGCTTTAAGCGTTTTACTTCATATCCGAGATACTGACACATTCTTCGTATCTGTCGGTTTAAACCCTGCGTTAAGATAATACGAAAACTTTTTTCTCCTGTTTGAATGACACGGCACTTTCTGGTTTTTGTTCCTAAAATCGGAACACCATCCTGCATTTTTTTGATAAATTCTTTCGTAACCGGCTTATTTACCGTCACAACATATTCTTTCTCATGCTGATTGCCGGAACGCATCATTTTATTGACGAGTTCTCCTTGATTGGTCAGTAAAAGCAGTCCTTCTGAATCTTTATCCAGCCTTCCTATATAATATATCCGGATTGGATAATTAATATAAGAAATCACATTCTTTTTTACATTTGGATTTGCTGTACATTCAATTCCACGCGGCTTATGAAATGCTAATAATACTTTCTTTTCTTCACGGATGATTTTCTTTCCATCAATGCAGATTTCCGTTTCATCTGACACCTGCATTCCCATCCGGGCAGTTTCGCCGTTTATTGTGATTCTTCCTGCCTCCACCAGACGGTCTGCCTCCCGTCTGGAACAGACTCCTGCATCACTTAAATATTTGTTTAAACGCATCTTTACTCCTTTTTCTATTATTGCGTATCCATCCTTATCGCAATAGAAAAAGTATACCATATCTTCTCCTGCAAAGCAAAGAAAAGCCCGAAAAGAACTCCTCTTGAAATCTTACTTGCCAAATCCAAGAGTGCAAGCGTATAATAGACAGGTACATAGAAACGTATTCTTCTTTTTTTATTTGAAAAACATTTTTTCAAAACAAAATCTGCGGGCAATTGTAGAGCTGTGCCAGCGTTGCTAAAAGAAGAATGCCTGAATTACAAAGGGGTAAAAACACATTATGAAAAACTCAAAGAAAACTGTGGGTATCATCCTGCTTACCTGTATCATCGGAGTGATTTTGATTTTTGCACCGAAATATATTTTCGCAGCTGTAAAAACAGCCCTCGATACTTATCAGGATAAGAAAGAAGCTCTGCTGGAGGACCACTGGGTATACGATGAGAACGGTCGTAAGTATGTCTATCATGATGGGGTATTAATTAAAAATACCTGGCGTGAGATTGACGGAGTCCGTTACTGCTTTGACGAAAACGGATATGTAAAATCCGGATGGATTACGGATAAAGGCTCTACTTACTATCTGACAGCAAACGGAACACCTGCTTCCGGATGGGTTAAAGACGACGGCAAATGGTATTATTTAAACAGCGACGGAACACCTAAAACCGGCTGGCTAAGTGACAATGGCAAATGGTACTGTTTAAATGACCAGGGCATTATGGCTACCGGATGGGTAGAAGCAGACGGCACCAGCTATTATATGAATGATGATGGTTCCATGGCTTCTAACTGCTGGATTCAGCAAGACGGAAACTGGTACTATTTAAATACTTCCGGTGCGATTTCAACCGGATGGCGCAGTATCAACGACAAATGGTATTATTTCCGTGAGGACGGAGTGATGATGATTGGTTGGATTACAGATAACGGAAAAACCTACTGCCTTGACGGAGATGGCTACATGATAACCAATTCCTGGGAAGAAAAAGACGGAAAAACCTACTATCTTGGAGAAGATGGAACTATTATGACCGGAAAGATAACCGTTAATAACCAAACTTACTTCTTAAATTCTGATGGTACACTGGTAACTTCCGACTGGTATAAGTACGATAACAGCTGGTACTATCTGGATGAAAACGGACTTCCAAAAACCGGATGGTTACAACTTGACTCCAAATGGTATTATCTGAAAGAGGATGGCATAATGGCTAACCGGTGAACTGATTATTGACAACAAAAAATATACCTTTGACGAAAATGGAGTATGGGATGGCAAATCCACTGCTGTTAAGACAACGGGCTCCGGTCCAATGGTTGCACTCACCTTTGATGATGGTCCTGGTCAGTATACCGAACGTATTTTAAATACACTGGCAGCAAACGGTGCAAAAGCGACCTTCTTCATGCTTGGAACAAATATCCCAAACTATCCGGACGCTGTTAAAAAAATGGAAAGTCTAGGCTGTGAACTTGCAAACCATACCTTTGACCATAAGGATTTGGCAACCCTTGATACGACAGCGATTCAAAACGAGGTAAGTTCTACAAACGACAAATTAAATGCGCTTGTCGGACACGGTGCTTCTTTAGTCCGTCCTCCTTATGGTTCTTATAATTCTACAGTAAAATCCGTAATCGGATTTCCTATGATTTTATGGTCTATTGATACACTCGACTGGAAGACCAAAAATGCCCAGAGTACCTACGAAGCGGCAATGACTGCACAGGATGGGGATGTTATCTTAATGCATGATATTCATGGTCCGACAGCAGACGCCGTTGATATGATTGTCCCTGCCTTAAAAGCAAAAGGATTCCAGATGGTAACAGTCAGTGAACTGGCTGCCGCAAAAGGAATCAATCTGGAAAATGGCGGTGCCTACGGTGCACTCCGATAATTATAAGTCCTGAATAATAACAAAAAATCCCAGCTTTTATAAGCTGGGATTTTTTGTTATCTTAAAAGATCCTGCGAAACAAAACCTTTCTCATTATTATATTCTACTTCTATCCATCCTTCCGGACCATCTGCAACCTTTGTTACCTCTGTTCCTCCCGGAATCACATCAAGAATTTCTGCTTCGGTATCCGCTTCCGCACGGAAATTGCAGTCTTCCTGTACCGTAAGTGTTGCACCTTCTTCTGCTCTTGCTGAAGAATTACTGTCCTGACCAAGCTGTTCTTCAAATGCTTTTAAATCTTCATCCGATTCAATTGCCGAATTCAAATCATCCTCCACCTGTGAAACCAGTTTCTGTACATCTTCATCTTGTGTTACTTTCTGAAGATAGGCATTGATTTTTTCATCACTGCTGTCATTATGGATAATATAAGAACCGTCTTCATTTTTCATGACATATAGCTGGGAAAGCCCTGGTGCTTCTGTCTTAATATCTGTAAATTTTAATTTATAAGAAGCATACACAACATAACTATCATCCGTTAAACCCGGCTTCGTATAAACAGTAATATCATTATAACTTTCAATATAAGTCGAATTTGTAACCTTCGCTTCATCGGCTGCATCTAAATTATCTGTGAGCTGTTTCATCTGCTCTATATCTTTTCGACCCCATGCCTCATAAAACGAATCGATTAATGAATTTACTTCAGGGTACGCATTTTTTTCTAAAGAAGAGGTTTCTTCTTTTTTGTCATTGTTCTTGCTCTCATCTTTTGCTTCTGTGTTATCATTCTTAGAATCTACAACCTGTGTCTTTTCCGTTGTGTTTCCTTTCTCCTTTGAAGTAACAAGTCCTGTCACTGCACGGACTCCAAAAAATAAGACGAGCAGAACAACTAAAATAGCCAAACCCAGAAGAATATATCTCAGATTATCTGACAGCCATTCTCTGAAGTTGTCTAACATAGCATCCTCCTTTATAAGTTTCTGTCGCCGTAAAACCACATGCCTTTCGGTGTGTGGTAGTTCACCTCTTACCCTTATTCTCTGCTTTTTTCTCTAAAAAAAGAAAAAACACACCCGGAGGGATTCGAACCCCCGACACGTGGTACCGGAAACCACTGCTCTATCCCCTGAGCTACGAGTGCTTACTGACGTAAAATATCTTATCATAAAACGGATTGGTTGTAAACCCTCCTGATTTTCGATTTTAGACTTTTTTAATAAATGACCGCTTGCAGTTTCCTATCCCTCATGGTATATTATTGAAATACATTTCTAATTTCTTTTCGGAACTTCTCCGAAAAAATTCCTATATTTTTTATAATTTTATATTTTAATCTCAGGAGGTCATACTATGGACTACAATCTCTTTAAAGAAGAACTGTTACTTGCAATTCAGGATTTGGCAGATCCCGAGCAGTCGGTTTCTTTACACTGTATTGACAGAAATAACGGAAGCTCCGCAGATGCTGTTATCATTATGAAAAAAGGAGATCAGATTGCTCCTACTTTTTATTTAGACGATTTTTATCCCTGGTTTTGTCAAGGCATTTCCATTGAGCGCATTGCCAGGCGGATTCTTGAACTCAACCAACAGCATCAGCCGGAAGCTTCGTTTGCACTGACTGATGAAGTTCATGATTATCAAAAAATGCGCACGCATGTCTGCTATAAACTCATCAATTACGAAATGAACCGTTCTCTCTTAAGCAAAATTCCCCATATCCCTTATCTCGATTTGGCAATTGTCTTTTACTGTAAAGTTACCGCCCCAAATCTTCAAAACGGAAGCTTTCTAATCCACAATTCCAACCTTACCGCATGGAATGTTTCCACAGATGATTTAATTCGTGACGCCAGACTCAATACCTGCCGCAAGCTTCCTTTTTGTTTTAAAGAGATGGATGCTCTGATTCGCGAGCTCTCTAATGATGAATCACTTCTTCCCTCCGAATTTTCCCCAAACTCCATGTATATTTTAACCAATCAGGAAACGTATTTTGGCGCAGCTGCTCTTCTCTATCCTCACGTACTTTCTCATATTTCAGCACTTCTTGGCTGTAATTTCTTTGTTCTGCCAAGCAGCGTACATGAATGTATTCTCGTTCCTGACTTTGGAGTTTATTCCAAACCGGAGTTAGAGGAAATGGTTGTCGAAGTCAATTCCACACAGGTTGCAAAAGAAGAAGTGCTTTCCAATCATGTCTATTACTATGACTTAAAAAAACAGGAACTCTCTCTTTAAAGAAAAAAACAGCCGGAAGTAATCTTCCGGCTGAGTGCTTTCAATCATTATACTCTGGATAAATACTCTCCAGTTCTTGTATCGATTTTGATTCTGTCTCCCTGATCTACGAACAGAGGTACATAAACAGTAGCGCCTGTTTCTACGATTGCAGGTTTTGTAGCGCCCTGTGCTGTATCGCCTTTGAATCCCGGTTCTGTTTCTGTAATCTCTAATTCTACGAATAACGGAGCTTCGATTGCAAATACGCTTCCATTGTAGGAACATACTTTTACAACTTCGTTTTCTTTTACAAATTTCAGAGAATCTCCAACTGTTTCGTTGTCGATTGCAATCTGGTCATAAGTTTCATTGTTCATGAAGTAGTATAAATCACCATCATTGTATAAATACTGCATGTCTACACGGTCAATACGAGCCTGTGGGAATTTTTCAGTTGGTCTGAAAGTTTTTTCTACCACACCACCGTTGATTACGTTTTTTAATTTTGTTCTTACGAAAGCTGCACCTTTACCTGGTTTTACATGCTGGAATTCCATAATCTGTACTACGTTT
>ENA-ORVB01001653-ORVB01001653.1-human-gut-metagenome-genome-assembly--contig:-NODE-1653-length-14422-cov-3.93402_pt1 | contig 14422 bp, 13 predicted proteins | sample MGYA00242090_ERZ509231 | MGnify/ENA primary metagenome ERZ509231 (study PRJEB26280, sample SAMEA2338798) | human gut metagenome | biome: human gut; feature: human-associated habitat; material: faeces...
CGCCATTACGGTATCGGTATGGCTACGTCCGAGCATGGGGGCGGTGATCTTCCAGATAACCTCGGTGATAAAGGGCATTACCGGATGGGCAAGGCGCATGGTGGTCTCAAGTACATCAACGAGATTCCAAGCCGTGGCATCCTTTTGCTTTTGGGTAAATTCGCCGCGGAAAATGGATTTGGTAAACTCAAGATACCAGTCGCAGAATTCGTTCCAAATGAACTCATACAGCTTAACTGCCACGTTATCAAAGCGGTAGGATTCGATAGCCTCGGTGACCTCGGTAATGCAGGACTTAAGCTTCGAACGAATAAAACGATCTGCCAAGGAAAGATCTGCAAAATCGGGTTTTTCAAGCTTGCGCTCGCCTACGTTCATAAGGGCAAAGCGGGAGGCATTCCAGATCTTATTGCAGAAATTGCGGTAGCCGTCCAGACGCTTCATATCCCAGTTGATGTCACGACCGTTTGAGGCCAGAGCACAAAGGGTAAAGCGCAATGCATCGGTGCCGTGAGGGGCAATGCCGTTCGGGAACTGCTTGGCAGTACGCTTGGCGATCTTTTCGGCAATTTGAGGCTGCATCATGTTGGCAGTACGCTTGGCAATGAGTCCGTCAATGCCGATGCCGTCGATCATGTCGAGAGGATCGATGACGTTGCCCTTGGATTTGGACATCTTCTTACCTTCTTCGTCACGAATTAAGCCCGTAACGTAGACGGTTTTGAAGGGTACCTGCGGATTGCCGTCTTTGTCCTTCATGAAATGCATGGTCATCATGATCATGCGGGCAACCCAGAAGAAGATGATGTCAAAGCCGGTAACCAGCACGGAGGTAGGATGGAAGCTTTCAAGCTCTTGGGTAACATCGGGCCAGCCTAAGGTTGAAAAAGTCCACAGTGCCGATGAGAACCAGGTATCGAGTACGTCCGGATCACGCGAAAGCTTGACCTCAGCGCCTAAGGAGTATTTGCTGCGCACCTCTTCTTCGTTGCGGGCAACATATACCTTACCGTCTTCGTCGTACCATGCAGGAATGCGATGTCCCCACCACAGCTGACGGGAAATACACCAATCCTGCAGATCATTCATCCACGAGAAGTACATGTTTTCGTACTGCTTGGGCACGAATTTGATACGTCCGTCTTTCACGGCCTCAACGGCGGGTTTACCGAGTACGGAGGCTCTTACGTACCATTGATCGGTAAGCATGGGCTCGATGGGTACACCGCCGCGATCGCCAAAGGGCTGGGAGAGGGCGTGATCTTCAATATGATCAAGTAAGCCCTGGGCTTTAAGATCCTCTACGATCTTGTCGCGGGCGGCAAAACGCTCCATTCCTTGATAGCATTCAGGAATAGGGGCTTTAAAATCCTTAAGGACGATGCCGTCGCAGTCGAAGCATTCGGCCTCGTCACGAATATGTGCATCCTCGGTGAGGATATTGACCATGGGCAGCTTATTGCGTTTGCCCACGGCATAGTCGTTAAAGTCGTGAGCAGGGGTGATCTTCACGCAACCGGTACCGGTGGTCATATCGGCATGGATATCGGCGATGATCTTGATGCGACGACCTACAAGCGGCAATATTAGATCCTTGCCGATCACGGATTTAAAGCGGGGATCGGAGGGATTGACGGCTACGGCGGTATCGCCGAGCAACGTTTCGGGACGGGTGGTGGCGACCATGAGATAATCCTTACCCTCGTCGGTTTTGACACCGTCGGCAAGTGGATATTTCACATACCACATGAAGCCCTTGACGTCGCGGTTTTCAACCTCAAGATCGGAAATGGCGGTACGAAGCTTAGGATCCCAGTTGACAAGACGCTTGCCGCGATAAATCAGATCCTCATCGTACAGGCGTACGAAGACCTCGAGCACGGCGCGGGACAGTCCCTCGTCCATGGTAAAACGCTCGCGGGTCCAGTCTACGGAGTCGCCCAAACGTCTCATCTGACGGGTGATGTTACCGCCTGATTCTCCCTTCCATTTCCAAACACGCTCGATGAATTTTTCGCGCCCCAGATCATGACGGGTTAAATGTTCTTCCTTGGCCAGCTTGCGCTCCACCACCATTTGAGTGGCAATGCCTGCATGATCGGTACCGCACTGCCATAAGGTATTGTCACCCTTCATACGGTGATAACGAATGAGAGTATCCATTATGGTCTGCTGGAAAGCATGGCCCATGTGCAAAGAACCTGTGACGTTGGGCGGAGGCAGTGCAATTGAATAGGAGGGCTTGGATCTGTCTCCAGAGGGCTTGAAGCAACCGTTCTGTTCCCATTTTTGATAGATGCCGGCTTCGAAATTTTCCGGCTGATAGGTTTTGTCCATTTCCATGAAATAAAGGCCTTTTTATGATTGCGGATGCTGCGAAAATAAAAAGTTCGCAGGCGTCTTAGCTGAAAAAATGCGATATTGATCAGATTTTAACACAGGCAGGCATAATTCCGAATGTAAACAAGCAGAGAGTGACCTCGACAAAGTGCCTGTAAAGCTCTCAATCTGCGGTAAAATCAATACGAAGGTATACATACTATGTATGACGTGATCACTGTCTTTGGTAATTTTTAGGATGATTTAATGTCTCTGATATTCAATCAATGCCTTACGGCAAGAAGTCCTGACTTTGCAGCAGATCTCAAAGAGGCGGCTACATGCGGATATGAAGGCGTGGAGCTATTGTTTGAGACCTGTTCTACAGTTTTGGCCTCAGGCAGCGGACTTAGCTCTTATGCCAAGCTCGTAAAGGATCTGGGGCTTAAGGTTCAAGCCGTGGGCAGTATCCCCTGGATCCCGGAGCAATGCGGGGCGGAGGAAGCTCAATGGGCGGTGTACGACCGACTCAATCTTTTAGGGGAGCTTTTTAAGAATTTCCGCGTCACACTCTGTGCGGTGGATCCTTATTTTGCAGAAAATGAGGATGAGCTTTCCTTGTATCCTGAAGGTTCAATTAAGGAACAGCTTTGCAAGGCTCTGTCGGGATTTACCAGAGACTTTTCATATATAGGCTTCGGTTTATGTCCGGATGCCGATCCTTTAAGTCTCGTACGATCCATAAGCTTTGCCCGAGAAATTCTTTGTGAGTGTCAAAATTCCAAGCTGTCTTTAATCTTGGATACGGGACGCATTGATACGGAAAGCTTATCCGAGCTTGAGGGTTTAAGCGGTAATGAAATATCGCTGGTACGTTTGGGTGATGATGAAGGCTTTAACCGGGACTTTGTCAGGGGACTTACAAAGATTGGCTATAAGGGCCCGTATTCAATTTCATCTACCCTCTGCGGTAGCGGAGATAATGCGGAGATCATTAAAGAGGGCTTCGAGCTTTTGAGTAAATCGGTCGGAATGTGCGCATGCTGAAAAAGCATTGGAAGATCCTTTTAGCCTTATGTCTTGCTGTGATAACAATTGCAGTAGGAACGGTCGTTTATTACGCAAGGCAAACGGAACTTTTAAATACTGAGGCTATAGCGGAGCATAAAAAGCCTTATAAGGTTGATATGGGTATGAATGCCCGTATCATAGCCGAGGAATTGACGAAAGGCGCTTATCCACGTTTCATAATCAGCCTGTATTTGAGAGATCACCCCGAGCTTACGGCCGTGCAAAAGGGCAGGTACCGCATAGACGGAAAAAAGACCTTGCCTGAGATCCTAAAGGATATGGTGCAGGGCAAGATAGCTGAAGAGGATTATTTGCAGCTGGGTATTGTCGAGGGCTCGAATTTGTCCGCACTTTACGGAAGTCTCAAAAAGCTTTTTCCCGCACAATATGATGAAATGTATAAGATCCTATCTGATCCTGCCGATTTCATCATTGAAAGTTTAAAAAACGACGTCAAGCTTCTGGAGGCCGTAGGCGGTGCCGGTCACAGCCTTGAGGGCCTGCTGATGCCTGCGACCTATCCTGTGTACCACAAGGATCGCCCGCTCGGAGCCGTGGCCTCTGCCTTACGCTCAACCGCGAGATTTATGGCCGCACAGTGGCCAGATCGCGATCAAAGTGCATGGGTCAAAACTCCTTATGAGGCCTTGATCATTGCCTCCATTATTGAGCGTGAAACCTTGGTCGATGACGAACGCCCCTATGTTGCGGCGGTATTCTATAATCGTTTGAAGAAAAATATGCGTCTGCAGACCGATCCGACGGTGATGTACGGGATCTCTCCGGATTTCTCAGGCCGGCTGTCGCGTGAGCAGTTGCGCAAAGATACGCCTTATAATACCTATACTCGCGCAGGCTTGCCTCCGACCCCCATAGCCATGCCCAGTAAAGCCTCCATTGAGGCGGCGTTGCATCCTGCAGATTCAAAGGCCTTGTATTTCGTAGCCGCCGATGTAAGTCCTACCAAGGGGCACGTGTTTACAAATTCCTTGGACGATCACAATAAGGCAGTAGCTCAGTATCGTCGTAAGGTCAGGGAATACAAAAAGAATTTGAAAAACGCAGGAGCTGCTGACAAGATCGTCGACGGTGATGATAATTTTCGTGATTTAGGTTCAGAGGATAAGCCCTCCTCCGATAAAAACAAAGCTACGGCAAAGAATGCAGATAATAAAGCGGGGGCTGCGGCTAAAAAGGGTGCCGAGCTCAGGGATACATCCCCAAGTGCTTTGAAAGCTCAAAATACAAAGAGTGATCAAGACAAGTCTGAGCAAAATGGTGTCAAAAAGGAAGGAGCCGCAGCTTCTCAAGGCCAACAGCAAGGATCAAAGCAAGGTGTCAAGAATAACGGTACCTCGCAACAGGCAGCGGTTACGAAGTCCGCAAACGGTGACACCGTGATTGATGTGAGCGAAAAAAATACTAAGGGTGACATGCGATCGGAGCAGGTAGCAAGTGCTCAAGCTGATGCACCCAAATCTTCATCGCTTTCCGCTTCGCAACGCACTAAGAAGTAAAGTAATTAGGATCAATAAAATATGAAAAGAGGTTTGTTCATCACCCTTGAAGGCGGAGAGGGCGCCGGCAAAACCACACAGATCCCCGTGATCAGAGAGTACTTTGAAAAACGCGGTGCGGAGGTTATCACACTGCGTGAGCCCGGAGGGACGCCCTGTGCCGAGGAAATACGCACCATACTCAAAACGGCGCGCGATGACGATCCCTTGTGCAATGAGGCCGAGCTTTTGCTTATGTATGCCGCCCGCGCTCAGTTGACCAAAAATGTAATTATTCCTGCCTTAAAGGCAGGCAAAGTGGTGATCTGTGATCGTTACGATCTGTCAACTAGGGCCTATCAAGGATGCGGTCGCGGTATAGATCCCAAGATCATCGCGGCGGTAAGACATGCGGCCATAGGAGATTTTTATCCTGATCTCACCTTGCTTTTGGACTTGAGCGTCGAAGAAGGTATGAACAGAGCGGATAAACGTAGCGCGCGTGATCGCATCGAGCTTGCGGGGGATGATTTTTTCAGGCGTGTACGCGAGGGTTTTTTGAGCTTTGCACAAGAAGATCCTGAGCATATTAAGCTGATAGATGCATCAAAGCCGCTTGCATCGGTAAGTGCAGAGATCATAAATGTTTTGGACGGGTGCTATGGGCGATAATTTTGAGAAGGAGCCATGGTTGCAAAAGCCTTTTAATGAGTTTGCAACGGCTTTTATGAATAATCGTTTACCTGGATCGGTTATTTTGTCATGTCCTGACGGGACGGGCGGTGAGCGTTTGGCAGCAGCCATGGCCAAAATGTATTTGTGTCATGCTCCCGCTATGAACGGAGCATGTAACAATTGTCCCTCATGCAGAGCCTTTGATAATGCCCGTCATGCAGATTTCGTGCATGTCAGAGCCGTCAATGCCAAGGATGCTTCTTCTGCCGTGGATCATGATCCTGACTCATCGGAGGCGGTCAGCTTTTTTTTTGATGAGGATGCGGCATCGTCTCAAAGATATGTACGTATCGATGCATTACGCACCATGCAAAGGCTTATAGGTGAATCCTCCGTACTGGGACCTTCTAAGGTTGCACTTATTTCCGATGCCCATCTTATGCAGACGGGAGCGGCCAATGCCGTTTTGAAAACCTTTGAGGAGCCGCCTGCACATACGCTCATCATCATGCAAAGCCGTTCTCTGGATGCACTGTTGCCTACCGTTTTGTCGCGTGCCTTTAAAATAAGAGTTTCTGCGCCCGATTTTAAGACGGCCTTTGATTATTTAAAGCTATCAGATCCTAATTACGATGAGGCCAAGCTCGAGCTGTCATTGGCTCTTTGCAATTGCGCCCCCTTTGCAACGGCGAAATTTTTAAAGGCCCAATGCCGATCAGGTCGTAAGGAAGCGCTTTTAGTCGATGAGATCATGAAGGCCCTCAATATATTTTCAGATGCATTGCTTGCAAAGGCCCCTCTTGATGATGCGACGTCAGCCTTCAAAGCACTCCCCTCTCAATTATGTGCGGCGGTATTGCAACATTTCGTCCTTGAGATCCTTAAATATAAGGCACACATGGATCCAAAGGATCTGCATGTTATAAGGAGCATGCCTCTTGATCTTTTGTCGCATCTTCCCGCCGAGCATTTGTTTAAGGCGGCGGAGGATTTAAAATATATTGCCGTCAAAGCCCCGTTATTACCGTCACGAGCCCCCTATGCATTGATCAGGGCATGGCTTCAAGCTTTAGTAAAAAAATCATGATCATAAGACGTTACCTTTTTAAAGAGATCCTGAAGGTTCAAACCGTAACCTTCGCCGTGCTGCTGCTGGTGTTTTTATGTCAAAGCCTCATTCGTTTTATAGGCAGGGCGGCAACCGGAGAAACCCCGGGAGATATGATCTTTTCCATGGTTTTGTATTCGGTACCTTCAATATGCTATCTGATGCTGCCGCTTTCGCTTTTTGTAGGGATCATTGCGGCGATCGGCCGTATATGTTCCGACTCAGAAATGGTGGTAATGCGATCATCTGGTTTTTCTGATCGTGCGGTTTTGGGCATAGGACTGCTTATGTCTTTTTTTACGGCTGTACTGTGTGCTTTAAATTCTTTGTATTTTATGCCGGAGGCCAATAAGGCCCAGCAAAGCATTAAGCTTGCGGCGCAAAAAAATCCCCGTTATTTACCCATTGAGAGCGGACGCTTCGTCAATTTTAATTCCGGATCGGATCAGTACGTGATCTATATTGAAAACGTAAGCGGTAAAAATGCCAAGCAAGAAAGAAATATGGGTAACCTCTACGTCATGGACAATACCTTTTTAAATGACAGCTCCTTTACCGCCTCAGTAAGCGGAGAGCTTGTGTATGACGAGGATGGCTACCAGTGGTTGAATTTGTGGCGTGGAAATCGTTATGAATACGACAGCAAAAATGATTCACGGCGCAGTATTTCATTTGATACCTTTAAATTGCCGGTGGGGTTTAACGCCGAGGAACGTTCTCAGGACAATGACATAGGGGCGGTTTCCACCTATGATCTTTGGCACTCGGATGAGCACGCATCAAGACTGGAGCTGCAATGGCGTTTGGCACCGGTATTTGCCGTCTTTATTCTGACCATGATCGCAGTTCCCCTCTCCATGGTAAATCCGCGTCAGGGCAGATTCTCTAGGCTTTGGCAGGCTATTTTGCTTTATGCTGCCTATTATCTTTTGTTGCTTGCAGTGCGCAATATGATCAATGCAGGACGTATTCCGATGTTGCCTGGGCTCTATGCCGTTCCTATTATTTTCCTGATCTTTGCGGTATTGCCGTTTAATCTGCAGTTCAAATTTTTCCTAAAGCGCAAAAAATCAAATAAACCGACTTAGGAAGTAAAAACATAAAAAAGCCTCGGAAAATCCGAGGCCTTCTCAGATAAGCTCATCTAGTTAAGATCTTTTGAAGATCTTCGACATAACTGCAACCTGCTCCTGCGCCCGAGCGATTATTGCCGCTGTGTCCGTTCCCGAGGATATGAAATTAAAGCCGAGATCGTGCCAGAAGGCTATGTCCTCAGCTCCGCCGTAGGCTGCCGCTACACCTATGGGGCGACCTGCATTACGACATTTTTCAATTACCGTCTTCATTAATGCAACGACCTTAGGGTGTTTGGTTTCATTCAAGAGTCCTATCGAGCCTGACAGATCGCAGGGACCGACGATAAAAGCGTCACAACCCTTGATCTTGAGCATATTATCAAGATCGTTTACGGCGTCGATGTGTTCTATTTGAGCGATACGACACATGGCATCTGGAGCCTCTTTGATGTATTCATCAAGCGGGATGCGTCCGTATCCGCAGGCGCGTTTAGGACCGAAGCCGCGTTTACCCAAGGGCGGATACAAGCAGGCATCCATAGCCTTTTGCAGTTCCTGTGCAGAGTTCACATTCGGGAAGATGATCCCGTCGGGGCCCATTTCAAGGACACGCTTGGCCAAAAAGGGTTCGTTTTGAGGGATGCGTACCAAGGAAGCGGCACCGCCTGCTTTACAGGCTATGATCTGATTTAAAACCGTTTCATAGTCCTGAGCCTGATGCTCCGTATCCACCCAAATAAAGTCAAATCCGCATGCGGCGGCCATCTCAGAAATACATGGCTCGGCCAGATCGACCTCAAAGCCGATGAGCTCTTCACCCTTTAATAGTCTTTCCTTGAATTTATTCATAAATACTCCTTATTTCCTTATATGTAGGCTATGACTTGCGATCCTCGGACTGAGCCTTTTCCAAGGCCTCGGCCGCCTCGCGAATGGCTTTGGCATCCTCGTCGTCAGCAAGAGATGCTGCCTTTTGTGCATCCTGTTTTTTGGTTATTTCTCCGCCCGTGGCAATGTCAAGCACAGCGTATATAACGTCACGCAGAGCGTAAATTACCATGAAGAATGCCGACAACGGGATGCAGGAATAGAACCATGACATTTTGATGAAGGAGGGGAGGGTGAAGGTGGCCTTCACGCTGGTCTTCATGCATAGCTTGATCCCGAAGAAGAGGATCACGGCATAGGTGATGAGCATGATCACGGTGGAGATCAGTCGGCACCAGCGGCCGGATAATTTACCGTGAATTTTATCGACCAAAATGTCCACCATGAAATGCTCGCCGCTGCGTACGAGCTCGGCGGCCGATAAAAAGATCATCCATACGAGGAAGAATTGTATGACCTCATCTATCCAGGTCGGATTCCATGTAATAAAGGAGGCACGGGTCATAATGTTTAGTAAAAACAACGTGAATACAACGGCCAAGCAAAAGCCTGCCAGTAAACGCGTGACGGTTCCTACAATCTTTTCAAATAAGAAATATGCGTTCATGATCGCTCCTTAAATTCCGTAGCCCAGATAGGTCGGCAACCAGGTGGTAAGGGGCTCGAAGAAGGCCACCAGCAACGTTACGAAGATCATAATTCCTACGAAGGGAACGGCGGCTCGTCCTATCTTCATGACCTTTTCCTTGGTAATACTCGACATCACGTATAGATTTAGTCCGACGGGCGGTGTCAAAACTCCGCAGGCAAGAGCAATACACATCATGATGGCAAGCTGTACCGTGGGGAAGTGGTAGGCCTTGGCAAGAGGGTAGAAGATGGGAACGGTGATGAGCAAAATGGCAGTTCCTTCCATAAAGCAACCCATGATGAGTAACAATATGATGATCATTATCAAAATAGGGGTGATGCTTGAGAAGGTATCCACCATCTGCTGTACCACCATATGCGGAATACGGGTCTTAAGCAGAACGTGCTGGAAGAAAGCGGCAGTTGCGATCACAAACATGATCTGTCCGGTGCTCTTGGCCGTGGCCCAGAAAATTCCCGGCAGATCGGCAATCTTGAGCTTTTTGTATTTGAACATTCCAAGCAGCATGGCATAGAAAGCAGCCACGGCCGCAGCCTCGGTGGCGGTGAACAGACCTATAAAAATACCGCCTAACACAATAACCGGAATGAGCAGAGCCCAAATGGCCTTTACACCGAGTTTTACGCGTTCGGGCATAGGAACGGCCGGAACCTTACCGAAGTTGGAGCGTCTTGCTTCGTAGCTTGAATAAAGAATAAAAAGCAGTCCGGTTAAAATTCCGGGGATGGCACCGCCTAAGAACAGGGCGTTTACTGAGGTTCCGGGAACCAGCGATGCAAATAGAATAAGTGTGATTGAAGGGGGAATGATGGGGCCTAAGCCGCCGCCTGCGGCAATGGCTGCGCAGGAGAAGGGCTGATCGTAGCCCGTGCGTCTCATTTCGGCGATGGCGATCATGCCTACACCTGCGGCTACAGCTGCGGCGGAGCCGGACATGGCCGACATGATCATGCACGAGGCAATGGCCGCATTTGAAAGGCCGCCCCAGCGATGACCGAGACATGCTCGGGCAAAGGCGAAAAGATCCTTGGAAACTCCGCCCTTGTTCATGAAGTTACCCATGAGCAGGAAGAAAGGAATGGCCATTAGGGTGATGCCCTTTACCTGATCGTACATACTTGAGGGCAGGCGCACCATATTGCTTAAATTAGCCTCTCCCATACCGAAGTAGGTGGCAATGGAGATGAAGGCCATGGATCCGGCAGTGGTGACGCCGATGAACAACGTCAACAGCACTCCGAAAAACATAATGAACATGATCATAGTTTTGATCCCCTGACGAAAATTAAAAAAGCACGATCCTAAAGCTGACCGTGCTTTTCTCCTTGGTTAAGAAAAAGTCCGCCAGACTTTTATCACTTGATGGCCTTTAAGAGGTTGTCGAGCTCTTCCTGACCGCAAAGCTTTGCGATCTTCTCGTATGCAGGAGCCATCATGTCCTTGAAGCTCTGCTTGTCGACTTCAGTGACATTCATGCCCTTTTCCTTGAGTTGACCGATGATCTCGTTTTCCTGACCTGAGATCAGAGTACGAGTGAGATTTTGTGCGTCGATAGCGGCCTTTTCAATAACCTTCTTCAGATCGGGGCTCATCTCATCGTATTTATCTTTATTGATGAGCAGGGCCTGCATATCAAAGAAGTGACCGGTAAGGGCCAGCTGATTTTGGCACTCGAAATAGGAGTCGGCCAAAATGGTGGCAACGGGGTTTTCCTCAGCGTCGACTACGCCCTGCTTTAAGGATTGATAAAGCTCGGAGTAGGCAATGGTCTGGGTGTTGGCACCCAAGGCGTCAAAGGTTGCAAGCAGACCTACGGAGCCCGGAACACGGATCTTGACGCCCTTAAGATCGGCGGCCTTTTTAACCACGATATCCTTGGTGGTGACATGGCGGAAGCCGTAATCGAAGACTCCCAAGGGAACCATGTTCATCTTATCTTCGACGTCATCCTTCATCCAAGGCATGATGTAGGAGTCGATGGTGGCGTGGGCCTGATCGTAGTCCTTAAAGAGGAAGGGAGCACCTAAGGCTGCAAGCTTAGGAACATAGGTGGTCATATTGGATTGGGATGCGATAACCAGATCCACGTCACCGCCGTTGAAGCACTGGTCGATAAGAGCAGGCTGATCGCCTAACTCACTGGCAGGATAAACCACGACCTGGACCTTTCCGCCGGTTGCCTCGGAAACTTCCTTGGCAAAAAGCTCAGCGGCCTTATTGTGTGCATGGCTTGCGGCGGCGGAGTGAGCTAAGGAAAGCTTCATGGATTCAAATTCGGCGGCACCGGCGGAGCTCATGCAAAAAGCGGCGGCGGCTACGACTGCAGCTATTACGGTAGTTTTGTTTTTCATGGTTTTTCCTCTGTGTTTGCTGATGATTTCGTTCACCTAATATGACGGCACTATTTAGTTAGTGCCGTCGAGGCTTAAATTTAAAGTATTAATATGACTAAAGCTTGATCCCAAGAGCGTTTACCGAGAAATCGGTAAGAGCCTTAAGTGCACGAACCTCTTCCTTAAAGGTCTCGGTAAGACCTGCGGCATCCTTGGTTCTGGTGCCGGTAGTCATGGGTACACCCTCATAGGTTCCAAGATAATACTTAGCATTTACAGGATAATACTGTCTTTCGATAAGCGATGTGATCGTTAGCAGATCTTGAACTTTTTGTGCCTTTTCATCGTGTAAATTATCACAAAGCCATGCATAAAGCTTCATTTGGAAGGATGCCATAACGCCGCAGAAGCCTTCACAGCCAGCCAAAATTGAATCGCGCAACGTGGAGGTATTAGCGTTGTAGATCTTAAGCTTGGTACCTTTGACGGCGGCGGCACGCTCCTTAAGCAGGGCCAGATCGCAGCAGGTATCCTTTAGGAAATGGAAGCGTCCCGTTTGGGCACACCATTTGAGGTTCTCAAGTGAGACTAAGCGCTTGTAGGGATACGGGCATTCATAAAGACCCAAGGGAAGATCTTCTGGAAGAGTGGCCATGATCTTCTTTAGGTTTTCAAGCCAGACGGCATCACTTTCATCTTCCTTAGCAAAACGGTTGGTAATGAAAATAAGTGCATCGGGTTTTAAAGCGGCGATGGCGTTGAGCTCGTCCTTCTGATCCTCAAATGAATCGGAAATATGTCCGGACACGATCACGGGGACGCGACACGCGGCCGTATCCATCACAGTTTTGGCAATTTTGACACGCTCTTCCTTGGTTAAGAAAAACATTTCGCTTGACTGGCAGTCCGAAAAAAGTCCGGAGCATCCGTTGTCAATATACCAATTGGTAAGAGCCTTGAGGGCCTCGTAGTCCACGGTTTTGGCATCCGCAGAAAAAGGGGTGAGCATTACAGGCCAGGCACCGCCCGGAAATTTAATCTCTGACATATTTCCTCACATAAAAAAGAATTTCTTATGCTTATAACTTAGTGTCAGATGTTATTTTCGTCCATGAATAAAAGTGCTAAAAATATAACGATCTTCACTATTTGTTATTTTAATTAAAATTTGTGATCTTAGGCAAATTCTTGAAATTGGAAAGAAACAGCCATATATTCCGTATAATTTTAAACAGTTAGATCTGATGAAATTATTAGTTATTTTCGAAAAATATTGTAGATTGTTTATGACGATATTTACTAATACCGTACGTTTACCAGGATATGAGGATATGAGTTGAAGCGTAGATTAAAGCCTTAGCAGTTGAATATGCTGATTTTTAGTGTGGAGGAAGAAGTTTTTAGATCACGACGTAAGCAGGCTTCTTCTTTGATGAATTAAGTAGCAAATTTAATTTGAAAAAGCAGAAACAAACGAGGACAGATTAATGCTGTTGCAGGACAGGTATGTATAAAAAAACCGGCTAAAGCCGGCTTCTTCAAATGGTCGGTGATGAGGGATTTGAACCCTCGGCCCCTACCTCCCTAAGATAGTGCGCTACCAGGCTGCGCCAATCACCGACAACGCTGTGCATTATAAGAGCATATTTAAAAAAAGCAAAGCATTTTTTTGAAAAAAATAGAAAAAAAATAAATGGATTTTAGTAAAAGGCTTATTTAAGCCTTTTACTAAAAAAATTATCTGCAAAATTTTTAGTAGCCGTTCAGTCTTTATTATGTTTCTTGTGGGGATCGGCAACGAGATGGGTCTGCCGGTAGCTGCGGGGAGATATATTGCGGTAACGTTTAAACAGCTTTGCAAAATAGCATGGATCGATAAATCCGCACCCGTAGGCAATTTCGTTGATACTGTCGTCGGAGGTGATGAGGAGCGAGGCTGCACAATCTATGCGAAAGCCGTTTAAATATTCCATGGGGCGTTTTCCGGTAAGCTCTCTGAAAAAACGACAGAAATATTTAGGTGACAGGCCCGTAACCTTTGACAGATCCTCCAAGGTGATCTGATGCTGATAATTGTCATAGATGTAACGAAATAGCTCGGACACCTTGTTCATATGCTTTATATAACGACTGGGCATAGTGTCCTGGTAAAGCGTATATGCTCCTTTTTCCTCCAGATCACCGAAAAGCTCCAGTACCAGCCCCAAGGTTTTTATAGAGCGTGTAACGTTTTCCTTATGATCACCGTTGCTATGTCTTACCATTTCAAAAAGTTTTTTGACGGAGCATACGAGATCAGGGGCCTCACCATGCTTTATGCAGGGATTTAGTGACAGCGATCCCTTGGACAGACGTTTCAGAAATGAGAAGGGCGGACGCTCGAGATCAAAGAGCTGTTCAAAGGAAAATACCAGACATTCATATAATGAATCTTTTCCGAGCGGAGAGCCTCCGTGCACTATCCCGCCCTGAATCAGCAGGCAGTCATCCGGCAGCAGATGAAAGGTATTTTCATTGAGAGTTACGTCAAGCTCACCCTTGCGCATGATCAGGATCTCAAAGGCGCTGTGATAATGGTATGGCATGACATAGCGCGGATGACGCTCGTCTATTTGATGGTAATCAAAAGGAAAATCGGGCGTTCCGCGGGTAAAATTTTCGTGATAAGCGGAGTTTATGGGAAGCATGTCAATTAACTCATAAAAAGCATTATTAGTGAAAATATACCAAAATTAGATTAAAAAAATTAGTAACTATTCAGAACCCCATATGATTTTCTGATTGTTACTACCCGAAACACTGGC